>ERZ802824.43-NODE-43-length-55555-cov-17.492_pt1 | contig 55555 bp, 53 predicted proteins | sample MGYA00345650_ERZ802824 | MGnify/ENA primary metagenome ERZ802824 (study PRJEB30503, sample SAMEA104212361) | marine metagenome | biome: Westerlies Biome; feature: [SRF] surface water layer (ENVO:00010504) within the epipelagic zone...; material: water (ENVO:00002006)... | reverse complement strand
AGCTGAAGCCAGAGGAGCGGCTCTCGGCGGGTGATCATCAGGTGGTGAGCTTGCGTCGCTGGGTGACCATCTTGAAGGCTTCGATCCGGTCACCGTCTTTCCAGTTGGCAAAGCGATCCGTGCCCACCCCGCACTCGAATCCTGTTGCCACCTCTTTGACGTCGTCCTTGTTGCGGCGCAGAGAGTCGAGAGCGCCTGAATAGACGATCTCCTTCCCACGGTGCATTCGGACTTTGCAGTTTCTCTGCAGTTTGCCCGTGTTCACGTAGCAACCGGCCACGGCGCTCTTGCCGATGGTGAACACGGCGCGCACCTCGGCCTCGCCGAGAGCCTCTTCGACGAGTTCAGGTTCGAGCAGGCCTTCCATGGCCAGCTGGATATCCTCCAAGAGCTTGTAGATGACGTCGTAATCGCGAACATCGACACCGGTCGCGTCCGCGGCCTTGCGCGCTCCAGAGGCCATGGAAGTGTTGAATCCCACGATCACGGCTCCAGATGCTGCGGCAAGGTCAACATCGGTTTCAGTGATCTCTCCAGGGGCTGAGAGCAGCACCCTCACCTGCACCTCGTCCTTCGGTAACTGTTCAAGAGAGCCAAGAATGGCTTCAACTGAACCCTGCACATCGGCCTTGAGGATGAGATTGAGTTCCTTGAGATCGCCTTCATTCGCCTGACCGGACATCGCGGTGAGGGAGACACGGCGCGAGGCCATCTGCTGGGCCAGTCGGGTGGCTCTGGCATCGGATGCACGATCACCGACCACGGCACGGGCTGACTTCTCATCCGGGTACACCTCAAACTCATCACCGGCCGTCGGCACTTCGCTGAATCCAAGGGCTTCAACGGCACAGGATGGACCTGCCTCCTTGAGGCGAACGCTGGCGTCATCGACCATGGCTCGGACTTTGCCGAGCACAGGCCCCGCTGCCACCACATCGCCCGTTCTCAACGTTCCGTTTTGGACCAGCAAGGTGGCCACTGGACCTTTCGCCTTGTCGAGGTGCGCCTCGATCACCGTGCCGCGGGCCAGGCGATTGGGATTGGCCTGGAGATCCTCAACCTCGGTGACGAGCAGGAGCATCTCCAGCAGCTTGTCGACGTTCTCTGACTTGATGGCACTGACGGGCACCATCACCACATCACCGCCCCACTCTTCGGCCAAGAGATTCTGTTCAGAGAGCTCTTGCTTCACCCGATCAGGCGAGGCCCCTTCCTTATCGATCTTGTTGATCGCTACGACGATGGGTACTTCGGCAGCGCGTGCGTGGCTGATCGCCTCGAGCGTTTGAGGCCGCACTCCATCATCGGCTGCCACGACAAGAACAGCCACGTCAGTGACCTTCGTGCCGCGGGCGCGCATGGCTGTGAAAGCCTCGTGGCCAGGTGTGTCGAGGAAGGTGAGCTTGCGAGGTTCGCCACCGTGCTCGATCTCCACTTGATACGCACCGATGTGCTGGGTAATGCCTCCGGCTTCGCCCGCCGCCACACGAGCTTTGCGAATGGCGTCGAGCAGGCTTGTTTTGCCGTGATCCACGTGGCCCATGACGGTCACGACGGGGGGCCGGCGGATCAGATGATCGCGGTCTTTTTCCTCGATCATTTCCACAGTCTTCTTCGCGGCTTCCTCAACGTCGTCCTGAAGGACGGGAACACCGAATTCCTCCGCCACGGCTTCGATCGTGGGCATATCGAGGGACTGGGTCACCGTGGCGATGATTCCCTTGAAGAACAGGGATTTGATGATTTCCGAGCTTTCGACACTCAACATGTCAGCCAGCTCTTGAACCGTGAGGTTGTCCTCCGGTACAACGATCATTTCGGGCCTGACCTGCTTGGCCTCACGGGCAGCACGCAACTCCATGGCCCGACGACGTTGTCGCTGCCTGGTGGTTTCTTTGCGGCGCTTGCGCATGGCCGCCACTGGTTTGGGGGCAGCCTTTTGTTGGGCTCTCGGCTTGGCCGGGCGCGCCAGGCTTGCCGACAGCACCATGTTTTCCTGTTCGCCGGCGAATCCCCCGGTCTGCGCGGCCAGTGAATCGTCGTTCTCGCCGATGATGTGAACTTTCTGGCGCTGCTTTTGCGGTGAACGATTTCGCAGTGCCTCGAGCTTGGCACTGTCGTCCCAATCGGGACGTCCTGGGCGCCGTTGTCCTCCAGGACCCGCGCCTGGCCTGAATCCACCTGGGCGTCTTGGTGCCGTCGCTGGCGAGGGCGGTGTCGCGGTTGGGCGTGACACCGGAGGAGTTGCTTTTGGCCCGTCCGCTCTGGGGCTGACCGGAGTTCCATCAGGCCGTCTCGGTGGCGGAACCCCTGGCCGTCCGGTTGGTTTCTGCAGCTGCATGAGCTCGCCGGGGGCAACCGGTTTGCGCATACCGGGCGGCATGGCCGGACGGTTTCCTCCGGGTCCGGGGCGTGGCCCTCCCCCGGGGCGGCCACCATCACCCCTGGTGCCGCCGCTATCTCTGCGGATCGGCTTACCGACGAGCTCAAGCGAGTTGCCACCCGGGCGGGATGGACGTCCCGATCCAGTCCCAGGTCGTGCGGGTGAGCCGGGACGTTGGGCACCGGCAGGCCGTTGAGGCATGTTCCGTTGGCTTCCTGGCGCACTGGGGCGAGGGCTTACGGCCGGTCTGGGAGACCCTGCCCCTGAATTTTGTCGGGTTGGTGGTCCAGCCGATGGTGGTCCTGCCGGCCGTTTGGGTTGAGGGCGGCCCACCAGTTCAGGTTTTGCGGCTGGCCGCTGCGGAGGGGGAGCATTCCTGTTGACAGGAGTTTTGGGTTGGGGACGGCTTGGAGGTGCATTGGCTGGCCGTGGTGCATCGTTGGGAGAACTCCTACGCATGGGAGCGGCACCGCGGGGCTTCGGTGAAGACGCGGAGGGTTGTTGGGGAACCGGACGCGCGGGAGGTGATGGCGGACGGCTGACTGTGCGTGCAGGTGCAGGTGCAGGTGCAGGTGCAGGTGCAGGTGCAGGTGCAGGTGCAGGTTTCGGCCTGGGAACCGGTTGCTGAGCTGTCGGTTGCTGTCGCACCACGGGTTTCTGGGGTGTGGTGCTCTGGGGACCAGTGGCTTTTGGCGCGGCCGGTCGTGAAGGGGCTGCAGGCCTCGCGGGCGGTTGCTGCGGTGAGCTCGCTTTGCTGGGGGAAGCTGGAGCTGGTGAAGCGAGGGGTTTGCTTGCTGCGGGTTTGGGCTGAGCTGGGCGCGCCGGAGTGTTGCTGCTCTGACCGGCGGCTTTCTGAACGGAGAGGATGGCCTTACTCGGCGTGGGCTTGCCAGGAGAGGCTGCGGGGCGGGGCGTGCCACCTGCCTTTAAGAGGCTGCGGATCTTCCCAGCTTCCATCTCGCTGATCGAGCTGCTGTGACTCTTGGCCGCAATGGACAGCTTCTCCGCGGCATCCAGCACGTCTTTGTTGTCCAGGCCAAGGTCCTTGGACAGCTCATAGATTCTGACTTTGCCGCTGCTGGTCATTCAGGTCTCCGGTCGGTCCGGGCACGGTGTGCCTCGGGGCATCACTCAAGGTGGGGCCAATGTTCATCTTGCCTCAGCGACTGTCTCCTTCTCAGAGAAGAGTCGCTGTTTCAACGTCGCCATCACGCTGTCAGGCACCTGGCATCGCAGGGCTTTTTGCAGTCGCTTCCGACGTTGTGCTTCTTCTAGACAGCTCTCCTGAGGACAGAGATAGGCAGAACGCCCCATTCCCTGTTCGAGGAGGACCCCATCCCGATGGTCACGCACAATCCGCCAGAGAAGGTTTCGATCCAGCAGCTGACGGCAGGCGACACAGCGTCGCAGGATGGGGCGCTGTGGCTTCACCGGGCTCCTACCTCGTTGGAGGATTCATCAGATTCTGGGGTCGGTTCGCTGGTCTCGTCGCTTGCACCTTCAGGCATTTCAACGTCGTCAACCGCTTCGTCGCCGTACTCCTCTTCGTCTTCCGGCAGGGGATAAAGCTCCCGCAGACGGGCATCCTCTTCCGCTCTGGCGGCCTGTTCGGCGGCAATTCGCTCTTCGGCTTCCCGCTGCAGGGCCTCTTCCTGTTCCCGCTGGGAAATCAGCTCGGATACGACCGCATCCTCGGAGGCCTGGTCGTACTCGCTGGCGTTCTTGATATCAATCTTCCAGCCCGTCAGACGGGCAGCGAGGCGAACGTTCTGCCCTTCCCGTCCGATCGCCAGGCTCAGTTGATCCGGAGGTACCAGCACATGGGCATGCTGACCGACGGGATCCACCAGCCTCACCACATCCACGCGGGCAGGGCTAAGGGAATTCGCAATGTATTGGCCAGGATCGGCTGACCAGCGGATCACATCGATCTTCTCGCCCCTCAGCTCATTCACAACCTGCTGAATCCGTGATCCGCGTGCACCGATGCAGGCACCTACGGGGTCGACCTCGCGTTCGATGCTGTCAACAGCAACCTTGGTGCGTGGTCCAACGGAACGGGACGGTGGATTCGCTTCTCGTGCAACAGCAACGATCCTGACGGAGCCTTCCTGAATCTCGGGGACTTCGTTCTCGAACAGATACACCACAAGCCCTGCGTTGGCTCGGCTTACGAACAGCTGGGGACCTCGACGGGGAACTTCACTGACTTCCTTGAGGAAGACCTTGAAAGTGGCGTTAGCGCGGTAGTTGTCGTTGGGAAGCTGATCCCTTCGCGGAAGCTCAGCTTCCACCTCTGGCCGCCCAAGACCAGAGCTCACGGCCATGATCACGGATTGGCGTTCAAAGCGGATCACGCGGGCTGTGAGGACAGGATCTTCAAGATCGGCAAACTCTTCTTGAATCATCCGACGCTGCTGGTCTCGCAACTTCTGGGCGAGAACTTGCTTGGTCGTGGCAGCTGCCATTCGCCCGAAATCTTCTTTTTCCGGGGTGACATCCAGAACCACAGTGTCACCAGCCTGGGCGTCATCGGCGACTTGCATCACTTCTGCCAAGGCGATCTGGTGGTCCTCGCTTTCGACCTCGTCAACAATGATCTTGCTGGCGAGCACGCGGTAACCCTCCTCATCCAAGTCGAGGGCGACATCGAAGTTGCTGAAGTATTCCTCATCGAAAGGGTCTTCACCCAGTCCTAGGTAAAGCGTGCGGCGATAACGCTCATATCCCTTTAAGAGGGCTTCCCTCAAAGCTGCTTCCACCACCTGGGGAGGGAGCTTCTTCTCTTCACTGATGTCTTCGATCAGGTTGCTGAGTCCGGGAAGAAGAACGAGAGCCATCGGGTGGAGATCGTAAAAAGAGAAAAGGAGATGAGCGGGCGGAGGTGATTCAGCTAGTGGGGCTGATGAGCTGAACGGAAATCACAGAGGGTCTGGAAATGCGTTTGATGCGTCCACGCACATTCACGTGCACGTGGTCGTTGTCGCGTTCGAGAAGGGAGCCTTGTTGCCGTAGTTCCCTGCCTTCGTTATCGCGGTAGAGGACTTCAACCGGATAACTGCGAAACGTCTGGAAGTCCCGATCGCTCTGGAGCTGATCCCCGATTCCAGGACTGCTGATCTCCAAAACATACGCCTCAGTGAGCAGTGCCTGCGATTCGAGCGCTTCTCCCATGGGTCTACTGAAACCTGCGCAGTCATCTAGAGACACGTCAGAACCATCACTGCGACGGATCTGCACCTGCACCGTCATCGGCTGAAGGTGGGTGAGAATCTGAATGCCTGCAAGCTCAAAACCTTGAGCTGCAGCTGTGGCTGCAGCAACGGAGGTGATGTCCGGCAGCAGTGGATGGGGCAAGGGCTAGGCGAGAGAGTGATTCGGGCTCAGGCCCGATGGTTGATGCTGTGATCACCCTCCCGGAGAGAGGTACTCACCAGGCCTTCACTAAATGTAGGTGATCGAGGTTCGGCTGCTGGCTTCTGGATCGTTGTCGCGCTGATTTTGAAATCACCTGATTCACGGCCTTCCCAGACGGGACTGAGGGCTATCAGAACCGTGTGCTGCTTTCATCAGTGAATGGAGATGAGCCTCGATTGGATAGGCACCCTGGTTGCCTACGAGATCCTGCCGACGATCGCAGCGAAGCCCAGGGTGGATGGTGGCGAGCGAGTGATTCAGGTGCTGGTTGCACTCTCCAGTTCCATCTTGTTCAGCACCACGTCAACAGGAATTTGGCTCGAGAAGCGGCAGGCGCAGGTCTCTGCAGCATCAAGACTCCCATGCTCCCAGTACTTGTTGCTGCCGTTTCCGCCTCCGCAAAACCCGTAGTACTCGCAGGTTTGTTGACAGCGCTCTGTTCCGGCCTGCATCTCCTGCAACAGACGCTGAAATGTGGGGCTTTGCGTCGCATCCAAGAGTGAGAGATCGCGGATGTTGCCAAGGTTGAACAATCCGTATCGCTCGGTTTCCACCGAGAGCAGCTCCGGGTCGAAGGTGGAAAAGTTGCCCTTCGCATCCACGCTCAGAATCGCGTAAGGACGGTTCATTTCGTTCTGCAGCAGACGTTGACCGCCGGCGATCATTCCCATCACCTGGTCGAATTCCCGGATGCGCAAAGGAAAACCGTCCTGTTGATTGAGGGCCCAGAAACGGGAGAGAAACTCGCGGTAACGACGTTCCTTGGCCAGTCCCTGCATCGAGGAGTTGGTATGAACACCCTCCTGCTCCTCCACGTTGAACCCAAGTGCATGGATCCCTTCATCGCGGAAGAAGGTGTACATGCGCTCGGGTTGATCAAGAGCATCCTCAGTGAGCACGGCGATCGCGTGAAAGTCGATGTTGTGCTTTCTGAGGGTGTGGATGCCATTCAGGGTGTTCGCATAGGAGCCCTGGCCATTGCGGAATCGCCTGTGGCTGTTGTGAATGTCTTCGGGACCGTCAATGCTTACGCCCACCACGATGTTGTTGCGTTGGAAGCAGTCACACCAGGCGTCATTGATCAACGTGGCATTGGTCTGAATGTGCTGCTCAATCACCACCCCCTGGGCCTGAAGATCAGCAGTTTCCCGATTGATGATGACGCTGGCTTCGTCATAAAAAGCAGCCGGCAACGTCAGGGGTTCTCCGGCGTGCCAGAGAATCGAAAGATGGGGACCCCAAAACGGACTTTCGTACACCCGCTCCAGCAGCAGGGGTAGCTGCTGCTGGAGGTTGAAGATGTTCCGCTTCTGTCGGTCTGGCAGGTAGCAGTAGCTGCAGTCGAGATTGCAGAGGGAGGTCGACTGGATCACCAGAAGACCGATGGGGCCGTAATCAGACGTGTTCACCAGTTCGCGAATCCGCCGCGGTAGCCATTGGCGAATCCGCCGCCGCCGCCGTTAGCAAAGCCCCGGCCACCGTTGCCCCAGGCCCGGCCACCGTTACCCCAGGCCCGGCCACCGCCGTTGCCCCAGGCCCTGGCAATGGAGTCGGGGGTGCTGCCGGTGATGCCGTTGCTGTCGAGGAGAGCCCAGGCCTTCGTTCCCATCCGTTCAATGCGCTGTTCGAGCGCATTGCCGAGATCAGGCTCGCGGTGCACGGCGGCTTTCGAGGACTCGCAGAGAACGGCGCTGGTCGCAAGGACGGCGACAAGGCTCAGCAGACTTGTTTTGTTCATGGTTCAGAAATGGGAATGGACGAACGGGTCAGGGTCAGGACTGCTTGTTGAATTCGGCTGCAGTGGACAACACGATCGTGAAGAAGCTGCCGATCTGGTCATCACTGAGGCCCAAGGTGCTGCCGGTTCCGATCCAGCGGTTGATCTCAGTGCGGACTTCGTCGTTGTCGTTGACATAGGCCGAGAGCAGACGTCCGATGGCCAGGTTGCTCATGTTCAAAAGCTTGGGTGTGGTTCCAGCCACCACGCAGCCGATGCCGGAGCGTGCATAGGGCAGTGCGGGGACCAGGGCTGCTTCGGGCGCGGTTGCAGCTTGGTTGGCCTTCAGCCAGAGACTGTCGCCGCCGAGAACCTTCACTGTTCCATCCTTGAGCGCGGCAAGCGCTTCGTCGGGGGTGTCGAAGAACTGGAAGGAGGCGTCATCCACCGATGAGGCCAGAACATTGGCAGCCACGCTGTCTTTCACCACACCAACCGTCTGCCCATTCAGGCTGTCGGGGGTTCCATCGTTGCCTTTAGGGGCCAGCACCCTTACCCCACCCATGGCGAAGGGAAGGGTGTAGGTGAGGGTGCCTTGGCGTTTCCAGCTGAAGGCCACGCCACAGGCGATATCAGCCGCTCCGGAACGGATTTTGTTGAGTCCTTCCTGCGCCGATCCAACGGCAACCGGTTCGATGTCGATCTCCTTGTCTTTTTTCAGAGCGGACACATTGAGTTGATCCCGGATGGCCTCGAGAACCACGAAGGACAGGCCGTCGTAGTTGTCACCATCCTTCTTAACCATCGGCAGGGCATTGCCAATGACAACTGCACGAAGCTTGCCTGAGTCAAAAACGTTGCTGGTCGATTGCTCTGGAGCTGATGCGGAGGATTGTGAGCCAGTCGTTTTGCTTGCTTCTTTGTTCTGGCAAGCAACCAGAGCCAATGTGGAGAAGGCGAGCAGGCCGGTGGCGGCTCTCTTGATCAGACGCATGACGACGCAGTCAGGACGTATCTCGTTTACGTCTAGACACGCGCGGCAGAAGCGTCCACTACATCTGGACAAATGATGCCTGATTCGGATCGGTGCAGGACTTGATCACGCCATCAAGCCGCGCCACCATCGCCGAGCTGAATGGCGCTGATTTCCTCGAATCCATCACCTGGCTGGGGTGTCCCACGCAGGGCTGGATCCTGGTTGATGCACTGCTGCTTCTGCTCGTCGCTTTTGAGGTACTGGCAAACCCTCGCCCAGAGTTTGCTGCGAGTGCCGGGAGTTCCTCTGCTGAAGATCACTCGGTCAGAGGTGGAGCCTTCTACTTGGATCTCGACTTGGCAGAGCGCGCAGCGTTGAAATCCCGGTTCAGTGCTCGTCATGGAAAGAGTTCAGCGGTCCGAGAAGGTTAGAGGCCTCTCCCCGACAGCTGCCTCACCAGCGGATGACGACCCCGGGGCCACCATTGCCCCAGCCGATCCCGCCGCCATTGCCCCAGCCGCCATTGCGGAACCCACCGTTCCGCCACCCTCCATTGCGGAACCCACCATTGCCCCAGCCGCCATTGCGCCATCGTCGTCCGCCGCCGTTGCCCCAGCCACCACCGTTTCGCCAGTGGCGTGCAAGGAGTTCCTTGTGCTGATTTTGGAGCTGTTCAAGATTGAGAGCATTCACGCGCTGCTCGAGAGCCAGACTCGGATCCGGTCCGACGAAAACGCTGGCAGAGGCGCCCTGTTGGAGTGTGCTGCAGGCGGCCATCAAGGTGAGCAGGCTGAGCAATGGGTTTTTAAAGGTCATGGTGATTTGGAGGTGTGGGGTAGTAGCAGCTATGCGTGAGCGGTGTTTCAGTCGGTGCGATCCGTGTCCTTCCGGAATCCCGTCACCGTTGCCAACACAACGCTGTAGTAGTGAGCAATATCGTCGTCTTTTAAGCCCACATCACTCCCACTGCCGATCCAGCTGTTGATCTCCTTGCGAACGGCTTGATCCCCGTCCACGTAGTCCTGCAACACCCGGCCGATGGCAATGTTGCTGGCGTCCAAAAGGGATTCGTGGCCTTCAGGTACCACGCAAGCCACGGCTGTCCGGGCGTAGGGCTGATCAGGCACCAGATTGTCCTTGGGTGCAGCTGCTTTACGGCTGGCTTGAAGCCAGAGGCTGTCTCCGCCAAGGATGCTGATTGTCCCGTCCTTGAGGGCTTCCAGTGCTGCTGCGGGAGAGGGGAAGAACTGGAACGTTGCTGCTTCAAGGTTGTTCGCCAGCACCGAGGCGGCCACGCTGTCCTGCACCACGCCGATGGTCTTGCCCTTCAGGCTGTTCGGGGTGCCGTCATTCCCTTTAGGCGCCAAGAGTCGGATTCCAGTTGTGGCAAAAGGCAGTGTGTAATCCACCCGGGTCTGTCGTTCCCAGCTGAAATCCATGCCACAGGCAAGGTCTGCCTTGCCTTGTTCCAGTAGCGACAGTGCTTCGCGCACGTTTGTTACTGGAACCGTCTGAATGGCAATCTTCTCGCCATCGGTGTGGATGAGCTGATCGCGGATTGCTTCGAGGAACACAAAGCTCAAGCCGTCGTAGCCCGCGTCTGTTTTCGTCGCTAAAGGAAGCTCTTCTCCTACAACGACGGCCCGGAGTTGCCCTGCAGTCCGGCGGTTTGTTCCAGTGTCAGTTGAAGGAAGTTTGGCTTGGCAACCAAAGGCCATAAAGCCAAGCGCACAGACCAGTGCGGGCCTCAGGACACGATGGAAAGGCATGGGGCACACGTTGCTGGAGGGATGTCCCTCTCATTGGTAGGGAAATCCGGTTCAATTGGCCATGCCCTCTAGCGCTGGCATGTAAGGAGCACCCATGCTGAAGACGTGACGAGAAGGGTAGAGAGTGCATGTTGATCACCATCGACGAGTCCTTCCGCACGCTCAGTCAGCACCTTCAGGGTCTGTCTCGGCACCATCGGATTTTGGTGGCCACTGACAATCGCCCCTATGCCCTGGCTCTGGCCAGTTGTTTTGCTCTGCATCACGACGAACACCCCAGTCGGCTGGTCGGAATTGCCACGACGCAGCGAGAAGCGTTGGCCTGTCTCGATGAAGTCCGCGGACCTTTGTTGGCTTTCGTGAGTGAGCGTCTGGATGAGGGCAGAGGGTTCGACCTCATCACCGAGCTCAAGCAGCGCTCTGTTCATCAGTCACCCATCGACACCGTGTTCACCCTGGAGCAGACGAATCCACTCTCAATCAAACAGGCAATTGCAGGTCCATCCAATGTGATTCTCACCCGCGGAAGCCTTGATCTGATGACCATCGTTAATGCGGTGGAGTCGATCCTTGAGGGCGTGCGGTTTGTGGATCCTTCCATTTTTCCAGCCCTGCAGTCGAGGAATTCGGGACAAGCCCATGCTCTCTCCGACAGAGAGCGAATGGTGCTTCAGCAACTTTGCAATGGTTTGACCAATCGGGAGATCGGTGAGGCACTCACAATTGCTGAGACCACAGCGAGAGGGCATGTGCAATCGATCATGCGCAAGTTGAACGTGAAGGATCGAACCGCTGCTGCGGTTGAGGCAATTCGTCGTCACTGGGTGGATTGACCAGGTTGGACCGGCTTTAAAGCTGACGTATGTCTCGGTTATTCGTTGCGAGATCTTTGTGAGCTGTGACTCGTGAAGCAAGTAGCAAAACTGAGTATCAGCCTTTAGACCTCATGATTTCTCTCGCCGAGTCTCACTGATGATGGTTATGGATCCCTACGCCCCATGATCAGTTTCAGAGTTGGGCCGGTGGTGTCATAGTTGAAGATGCAGGGAATGGTCTCAATTGTGTGACCTTTACTCCTGCCGAGTGCAATGACACTGTCCCCGCTAATTGCGAGATTTCAATCAGCTTCAATGCTCAGGGTGTAGGGCTGCCTCACAGTGGCCTTTTGAAGAGAAGTTAATTCTGTGCGCCTGCATAGGCTTTGATGAAGTTGGCCTCTATGTCATCCGATGGCATGACGGATGATTTGATGGTTTTGTCAAGCTTTAGGCGTGGCGATTGTCCAGATCTCATTCATGGTGAGGATGCTTGCTTCACCTCCAATGATGGAGTGTCCATTGGTTTGGATATCCACTCCGGTCAGGTTCGATCTGAAAATATGTCGCTTCGCTGGAATGTCCTGGCTGTGAAACAGGCAGGGTCCGTTGGTTTCAATGTCCATGTTCCATCTTGGCGAGGACAAAGCGATTCGTGCAGGATTGAAAGCTCTCTGCGTTCTTGATATCAACGGCGAAGGCGAGCCGACGGGACTGTTGGATTCTCCTATGCACGGGATGCTTGGGCGCGATTCTGGTATGGCTGTTTGAGGAGGGCCCTTCTAGGGCTCCTCGCGATGCGAATCACCCTTTCCCCTGCGGGGGTAGGGGCTTTTGCCTATGAATCTCATTCGAGGGTTTCAATCCATTGCGCCATGCTGTACTCATGTGTGGATTGAGATGTTGAAATGCTTGCAAGTACGAAGATCTGCAACGGATCTGAATTGTGACTGATATATCAATGAATTTGACTGAATCTTACCGATAACCCTCCAATTGAAGGGTTTCATTGAAAGGCAGACCAAGTCCAGAATTTTAGAAGTTCTGAGCTCTTTTTGTGGCTTTCATCGGTGGTGGTGTTGATCGTGTTGTTGGCACGTCGGGTGTGGTGGCAGGGTTTGATCCCCTGCGTGATCGACTGGACTTTGGTGATATCTCTGTTCACGGCATGATTCTCGGCAAGCTGGTTGATGGATCGGCTGTCATTGTGAATCCATGGCAGCAGGATTCTTATCAGCGCATCACTGATCTGAATGGTGATCCTGTGCGCTGGGATCAGTTGGCTATTGAGAATTTTGCTCCAGTCGGTAACGAGCATCTCAGGGCTGATGCGGGAGGCGTGATTTCCTGGGAGCTCGGTGTGGGGCCTCGCAGTGATGCGATCGCTGCTGATGCAGAGGGACGCATCGATTTCACGGAGCCTGGTGCTGCTGTGAGCGAAACAGTTTATATCCGCTCCCATGAGTATGGAGTGCAAGAAGTGGTCAGTAACTTTGATCCTGAAAATGACAAGATCAGTTTCATCTACCTTGGAACACGGGAGCGTGTTTCGGCTGTTGATACTGATCAGGGACTACTGATTTCTGTGGAGCCCAGTGGTCAAAGTGTGTTGATTGAAGGCGTGCAATCAACGCAGCTGCGGGCTGACAATGTCGAGTTTCATTTTGATCAGGTTCGAGAGGACAATTTGGAAGCGGTTCTGGGGTTCGATCAGAACGATGTCGCGCTTGTTGATCGCACCGTCTTGCTCACTCCGGCCGCACCCACTGGTGCCAGCACGGATGGTTTTCAGGTTGAGCTTGGGAATCCCGTTTATTCCATCGGCGCTCAGCTCGCCAGCGCTGAGCCTGCTGACCACTCTGGTCATGGGGATCAGGACCACTCCGGCGGTCATCACCATGACCATGGTTATGCCGCGGGCACCTTTCATCTGCAAGCGAGCGGAACTCTTTATTGGGGCGGGATGAGTGGAACGCTCACGATCACCAACATGTCGGATCGTGCGATTGAAAACTGGTCCGTGAGTTTCGAAACGCCCCACAGGGATTTCCAGAGCTGGGCCGGTGATGCAGTGGTTGAGGCCCTTGAGGGTGGCGGCAATCGGGTCACCCTGACCCCTGCGGCCTGGAACAGCACCATCGGCGCAGGCCAGAGCATTGCTGTGAGTTTCAACGCCGAGAGTGTGGGCTTGGACAACAGTGGTGAGCTCAGCAGTGCTCTGTTCTTTCTTGCTGGGCAAGGCCTTGTTGAGGAAGGACCAGATCAAGACACCACTCAGCCGTTCGAACCTCCCAGCCCTGAGGATGCTTTCGTTGATGACGGGGATGAGAACGCTGGTTCTGGCGATGGGGCTGCTGAGACCAACACCCCGGTCGCCCCGTCAGAGACAACACTGCCGCCAACGCCTCAGGGCGATCGATTCAGCGACCTCAACATTATTCAACCGAAAGAAAAAAAGACAGGCCAGTACCGCTTCATTGGAACAGCGCAACCGGATGCCCTGATCAGCACAGCCCAAAAAGACATCATGACCGGGCGTGGTGGTGCCGACCTCTTTGCATTCATCAGAACTGGAGGTCCCATTGATGTCGTCACCGATTTCAATCGTCTAGACGAAGACAAGATCGGCATTGACGCCGAAACATTTCCTGGTATTGACACAATTGATCTGGCCATCGCCAACAACAAAACGGAATATCAACAACTCAAGCAGTCAGACGCAAACATCATTTATCAAGCCTACATAGGCAAACTTGTTTATAACGAAAATGGCTCACGGAAAGGACTCGGCAGCGACGATGCTGCGATTGCCAAATTCAAGGGCAATCCCTTGATCAACAGTGATGACATTGTCCTTATCAAAGCTAGTTCCACGCCAAGCAGCCCACAGGACGACCCAGACTCGAATCCCCCGACTGAGCCTGCAGATTCATCCCTGGTGGAAGAGCCAGAACCTGGAGAGGGCTCTGCGGAGGTGATTGCCGATCCCGGTAAGAGAGTGGTGGCTTATTTCGAGGAATGGGGGATTTACCAGCGTGATTTTCTGGTGAGTGATATCAACGTAGGAGAACTTACCCATGTCAACTACAGCTTTTTTGATGTGAAAGCCAATGGTGATGTGCAGTTGTTTGATTCCTGGGCCGCGACGGACAAACGCTTCAGTGTTTCTGATCAGGTGACTCGAACATTCTCTGCAGCTGAGTGGAAGGAGCTAAGTAGCAACCAGCGTAATGTTTATTCGCAAGGTGGAGAGTTCAAGGCCAACACCAACGGTGATGGGTCCGTCACGGTGACAGGTGTGCCAATGGATTGGAATACGCCAGTGGATTACGTGGGCAATCTGCGTCAGTTCGATCTGCTGAAACAACTCAATCCCGAGATCAATCTTGGTCTCGCTCTTGGCGGCTGGACACTCTCGGATGAGTTCAGTCTGGCCGTTGATTCAGCGGCGGATCGGGAGGCATTCACCAGCAGCATTGTCGACACACTTCAACGCTTTGATTTCTTTAACACAGTGGATTTTGACTGGGAATATCCCGGTGGTGGCGGCGAGACCGGGAATGCTGTTAGCCCTGAAGACGGGGTTAACTTTGCGCTCACTCTTGAGCTGTTGCGCACCAAACTCGATGCCCTGGAAACTTCTACAGGGGAGGAGTATGAGATCTCCGTGGCCACGGCCGGTGGCTATGACAAACTCGCCAATCTCAATCTCACAGGAATCGATCCCTACGTTGATTTCTATAACGTGATGACTTACGACTTTCATGGTGGCTGGGAATCGGTCACCGGTCATCAGGCAGCGATGGCGAATGATCCCGGTGGATATGACGTTGTCACAGCGATCCAACAATTCCAGGACAATGGCATCGATTTAAGCAAGGTTGTTTTGGGTGCTCCCGCTTACACGCGGGCCTGGGGCAATGTCGATGCCGGTGGGACCCTTGGTCTCGGGAATCCAGGTGATTCCAGGCAGGCTCCAGGATCTTTCGAGGCAGGGAATTATGACCAGAAGGATCTGATTACCGGGGTTGCTGATGGCTCGTTCACCTTGGTTTGGGATGACGATTCCAAAGCGGCATTCGTCTACAACGCAAACACGCGCGTTTGGAGTTCCATCGAAACTGCTGCCACGATTGCTGGCAAAGCGGCCTACGTGGATGCTCTCGGTCTTGGCGGGATGATGTTCTGGGCACTGTCCAACGACAGCAATGGCGATCAGAGCCTGATCAGCGCTGCCTCCGACCTCCTGATGGGTGGTGCCACCCCGGATGAGGTGATGGCCCGCAGTCTGCAATTTGACTACGTCCTCGGTGGTGATGGGCAGTTCGGTCTCGACGACTTCACCCTCCTTGCCTGAAGGACGGCCCTAGCGTGAGTTAAGACGTTTCACTCAATGTCTGTGGGTTCTGGTCGGTCATTGATTCTCAGGCTCTTGAAGGTTCAAGCAGTTCTCGCCGCCATGCTTTTGAGCCTGTTGCAGCCGATGCAGGTGATGGCAGCTTCAGCTGCGTTGCCGGGTAGCCATAGCTTTGTCGCTGATGCGGTCCGTGATGTGGCCCCGGCAGTCGTTCGGATCGACACCGAGCGTGTGGTGGAACGTCAGCCTTTTGACCCCAACCTGATCGACCCACTGCTGCGTGATCTTCTCGGTGAGCCTGGCTTCGGTTACGGCCCAGAGCGCCAGCGCGGTCAGGGGTCAGGGGTGGTGATCGACCGTCAGGGGCTCGTTCTCACCAACGCCCATGTTGTCGAGCAGGTGGAGGACGTGAACGTGACCCTGGCCAATGGCGATCAACGCGATGGTGAGGTGATCGGTCGTGATCCGGTCACCGACCTTGCTCTGGTTCGATTGCGTGGCACCTCTCTTCCGCCTTCTGCTCAGCTGGGCGATTCTGAGGCTCTCGAGGTTGGTGACTGGGCCATCGCACTCGGCACCCCTTACGGCCTGGAACGGACAGTCACGCTCGGGATCGTGAGCAGCTTGCACCGCAATATCAGCAGCCTTGGGTTTTCCGACAAGCGTCTTGATCTGATCCAGACCGATGCTGCGATCAACCCAGGAAACTCTGGTGGTCCTCTGGTGAATGCGGAAGGCCGCGTGATCGGGATCAATACGTTGGTTCGCTCTGGACCTGGGGCTGGACTTGGGTTCGCGATTCCCATCAATCTTGCCCGTCGTGTAGCCGAGCAGCTTCAGGCTTCCGGTGAAGTTGTGCATCCTTATCTCGGCGTTCAGCTGATTGCGCTCACCGCTCGCATCGCTCGGGAGCACAACGAGGATCCCAATGCCTTGGTTGAGCTCCCGGAACGAGCGGGAGCCCTAGTGCAGTCCGTTCTCCCGAACAGTCCGGCCCAGAGGGCGGGACTTCGTAGAGGAGACCTTGTGATTCAGGCCGGCGATGTCCCCATCGCCGATCCCCAGGATTTGTTGCAGCAGGTGGATGATGCTGAGATCAACAAGCCCCTCGCCCTATCCATCATTCGCGGGGAACAGGATCTGCAACTTTCAGTCAAACCGGAGCCCTTGCCGGGAATGAGCTGAAACTCTTGCTACGGTCGCGCCGATTACTAGCGGACCATGTCGGAACTTCAGAATCAGATGAAGCAGGCCGTCGCTGATGCTGCAGTGGAGCAATTCCAAGACGGCATGGTGGTTGGGCTTGGGTCCGGCTCAACAGCGGCCCTCATGATCAAGGGATTGGGTGAACGCCTTGCAGCAGGTCAACTGAACGACATCGTGGGAGTCACAACGTCTTTCCAGGGTGAAGTTCTTGCAGCTGAATTAGGGATCCCTCTCCGCAGCCTCAATGCGGTGGACCGAATCGATCTAGCGATCGACGGTGCTGATGAGGTCGACCCTTCGTTCCAACTCATTAAGGGTGGTGGTGCTTGCCATGTGCAGGAGAAACTTGTCGCTGCTCGAGCTGACCGTTTCATCGTGGTGGTCGATTCCACCAAGCTCGTGGAGCGTTTGAATCTTGGGTTTTTGCTTCCCGTCGAGGTCCTGCCCGGTGCCTGGGTGCAGATTCGCCAGCAACTGAATGCCATGGGTGGCGAAGCCGAACTGCGCATGGCCACCCGCAAGGCCGGTCCTGTGGTGACCGATCAGGGCAACCTGGTTCTGGATGTGCGATTTGAGGGTGGCATCGCTGATCCCGCTTCTCTTGAAAAGGACATCAACAACATCCCCGGCGTCCTTGAGAACGGTCTGTTCGTCAACCTTGCTGACGAGGTCCTCGTTGGACAGGTTGATGATGGTGTTGCCAGCGCACGCAGCCTTGAGAGGGCCCGCTGATTTCAGCTAAGACGAATCTTCACCGAATTGGCATGGCTGTGAAGTCCTTCACTGCCGGCCAATTCCATAACAGCACCACCGGTGGCTTCGAGGGCTTCACGGCTGAATTCAATCAGTGAGGTGTGACGCATAAAGGTTTCCACGCTGAGAGCACCGCTGTAACGCGCTGCGCCACAGGTGGGCAGCGTGTGATTCGGGCCAGCGAGGTAGTCCCCCACAGCCTCCGGACTCCAGGAACCGATGAAAATCGCACCAGCCTGTTGGATTCGGTCCGCCAGCATGCGAGGCCGTTCGACTAAGAGCTCGAGGTGCTCGGGGGCAAACCGGTCACTCAGCGACGCGCAGGTTTCGAGGTTGTCGCAGACCACGACGAGTCCCCACTGCTGCAAGGATTGCCGGCAAATGGCTTCCCGTGGGTGCTTTTGAAGTTGTTGCTCCAATTCAGCAGGAAGCGCCTCAGCCAGGGCGCTCGCGGTGGTGAGCAGGATCGCAGCCGCCAACGGATCATGTTCTGCCTGGGCCAAGAGATCAGCTGCAACCTGTTTCACGTCTGCCGACGCATCGGCAATCACCAGCACTTCGCTGGGGCCAGCGAGTGAGTCAATTCCCACCTGCCCGTAGACGAACTTCTTGGCCAGAGTCACGTAAAGATTGCCAGGCCCGCTGATCACGTCGACCTTCGGGATGGTTTCGGTGCCGAACGCCAGGGCCGCTATCGCCTGAGCCCCTCCGATTCGATACACCTCGCGGATACCCGCTAAGTGGGCGGCTGCCAGAACGGTGCGGTTCACCGTTCCGTCGGTGCCACCGGGGGTGACCATCACAAGCCTCTCCACCCCTGCCGCGCGTGCCGGTACAGCGTTCATGAGCACTGTGCTTGGGTATGAGGCACGCCCTCCTGGGACATAAAGGCCCGCGGCTTGAACAGGACGCCAGCGTCTCCCAAGACGCTCACCATGCACTCCTTTGACATCGAGGTCCAGAGGTTTCTGCCGCTGGTGGAAATCCTGGATCCGTCGATGGGCGAGTTCCAGAGCGTCCCTGAGATTGGCAGGCGTTTCGTCCCAGGCGCTCTGCAGCTCTGAGCCAGGGACTTGGAGTGGATCAGGGGCAAATCCATCGAACTGCTGTGTGAGCGCCATCAGGGCCTGATCGCCATCCATGCGCACCTGGTCAAGGATGGATTCGACGCTTTTTGCAGCTTCTCGCTGGGATTGGCCGGCTGTACGGGTCGCGATGCGATCGAGTTGCAGCTCCACATCGCCCGTCATGTCAATGCGATTGATCACAGAGGCATCAATGCTTTGAGAAGGGGGCGCTGTGGCGGCCACCGGCTGGTCATTCATTGGGCCACGTTAGTTCCAAAGCGGAACGACGGATGAGAAAGGATGCGCTGCGTTATGGTTATGGATTGTCGATCAGATCAAAGGCTCTGTGGCCAATAACAAGTCCTCAAAGAAGCGCGTCGAGATCGCTGAGCGCAACCGCCTTCAGAACAAGGCCTACAAGTCGTCGATGCGCACGCTGATGAAGCGCTGCTTCAGCGCTTGTGAGACCTACAGCGCCACTCCCGGGGATGAGGCGAAGTCCACGGTTCAATCCAGTATGAGTGCAGCGTTCAGCAAGATTGACAAGGCCGTGAAGCGCGGTGTTCTCCATCGCAATGCAGGGGCCCATCAGAAAGCCCGTTTAAGCATGGCGGTGAAGAAGGCGATTGACCCGGCTCCAGCAAGCGCTGGTTGACTTCCAGAAAGATTCAGACTTTCGGCAGAATGGGTTCTGAAGGCGCGTTTCAGGACCCGATGCCCACACCCACCCTGATCGACAGTCACTGTCACATTGTCTTCAGGAATTTCGATGAGGATCTCGACGCAGTTGCGGAACGATGGCGTAACGCAGGCGTTGCGTCACTGTTGCATGCATGCGTTGAGCCCGCTGAGATTCCGGCAATCCGCGCATTGGCGGACCGGTTCCCTGAGTTGCGTTACTCCGTGGGAGTTCATCCGCTTGATACTGAGCATTGGGCTGATGACACCCAGGCTGTGCTGCGCGAAGCCGCCTGCGCTGATGATCGGGTGGTGGCCATCGGTGAACTAGGTCTCGATCTGTTTCGAGACAAGAATCTGTCTGAACAACTCGCCATTCTCCGACCTCAGCTGGATTTGGCGGTAGAGCTCAACCTGCCTGTGATCGTGCATTGCCGCGATGCAGCTGAGCCCATGCTTGAAGAACTGCGCGCCCGTCGGGCCCAGGGGTGTTGCCCCGCTGGGGTGATGCACTGCTGGGGTGGAACTCCAGAGGAAATGCATCAGTTCCTGGAGCTCGGCTTCTTCATCAGCTTCAGCGGCACGGTTACCTTCCCGAAGGCTGTCCCCACCCACGATTGCGCCAGGCAAGTGCCCCGGGACCGCTTCCTCGTTGAAACGGACTGTCCTTTCCTGGCCCCGGTCCCTCGTCGGGGTAAGCGCAACGAGCCAGCTTTTGTTGCGGCGGTAGCGACCCGTGTCGCTGAGCTGAGGGAGCAATCGGTCGAACAAGTCGCCATGGACAGCACAGCCAACGCACGAGCCCTGTTCAAGCTGCCCTGACCATCAAGACGCTCTTTTCGCGCCAAAGTGTAAGATGTTTTATTGGCCTGGTCAGATGCAGTTCACTGTTCTCTGGCTCCCGAAGCGTCCATTACCGATCGGTGCATTGACGACGTCAGCTGTTCTGACCCGAGTGTTCTGAAGCCAGTGTCGCGGTCGTTGTTCCCCGTCAGGGTGCCAATGCCGCTGTTTTGGTTGAAAGCAACAGTGCGGTCCGTACAGCTCATCCTTCCAGGCCCTTACGTCCACCTTCTGATACTGCAGGTCTCCGCATGAGCAGCAGAGCGATTCAGGTCGCCAAGACCGCCACCTATCTCCCCGATCTGGTGGAGGTACAGCGGGCCAGTTTCAAGTGGTTCCTGGAGAAGGGCCTGATCGAAGAGCTGGAGAGTTTTTCTCCGATCACCGATTACACAGGGAAGCTAGAGCTTCATTTTGTAGGTAGTGAATACCGGCTGAAGCGTCCTCGTCACGACGTTGAGGAGGCCAAGCGACGCGATGCCACTTTTGCTTCGCAGATGTATGTGACTTGCCGGCTGGTTAACAAGGAGACCGGTGAGATCAAGGAGCAGGAGGTCTTCATCGGCGAGCTCCCGCTGATGACCGAGCGCGGCACGTTCATCATCAATGGCGCAGAGCGCGTGATCGTGAATCAGATCGTGCGCAGCCCCGGTGTCTATTTCAAAGATGAGCAGGATAAAAACGGACGCCGCACCTACAACGCGAGCGTGATTCCGAACCGTGGCGCCTGGCTGAAATTTGAAACGGACAAGAACGATCTGCTGCACGTTCGTGTTGATAAGACTCGGAAGATCAATGCCCATGTGCTCATGCGTGCCATGGGTTTGTCCGACAACGATGTGATCGATAAGCTCCGTCATCCGGAGTACTACAAAAAGTCGATTGAAGCGGCCAACGACGAAGGCATCAGTTCTGAAGATCAAGCTCTGTTGGAGCTTTACAAGAAGCTGCGTCCGGGCGAACCCCCTTCAGTCAGTGGTGGCCAGCAACTGCTTCAGACCCGTTTCTTCGATCCCAAGCGCTACGACCTCGGCCGGGTCGGTCGCTACAAAATCAACAAGAAGCTTCGCCTCACGATTCCGGACTCGGTTCGCACCCTCACCCATGAGGACGTGCTGTCCACGCTCGACTATCTGATCAACCTTGAGCTCGATGTGGGTGGCGCCAGCCTTGATGACATTGATCATCTCGGCAATCGTCGCGTGCGTTCTGTCGGTGAGCTTCTGCAGAATCAGGTGCGTGTTGGTTTGAATCGGCTCGAGCGGATCATCAAGGAACGGATGACCGTTGGTGAAACCGACTCACTGACACCAGCACAGCTGGTGAATCCCAAGCCTCTTGTTGCGGCCATCAAGGAATTCTTCGGCTCAAGCCAGCTGAGCCAGTTCATGGATCAGACAAATCCATTGGCCGAGCTCACGCACAAACGCCGCATCTCCGCCCTCGGTCCAGGAGGCCTCACAAGGGAAAGAGCCGGTTTTGCAGTGCGTGATATCCATCCTTCCCACTACGGCCGCCTCTGCCCGATCGAAACTCCTGAAGGCCCCAATGCCGGCCTGATTAATTCCTTGGCGACCCATGCCCGGGTGAATGAATACGGCTTCATTGAGACCCCATTCTGGAAAGTGGAGAACGGACATGTTCTGAAGCTGGGGAATCCTATTTATCTGTCTGCCGACCTCGAAGATGAGTGTCGTGTGGCCCCAGGTGATGTCGCAACTGACAGTGAAGGCGCGATCCTTGCCGATCTCATCCCCGTGCGTTATCGCCAGGATTTCGAGAAAGTTCCCCCTGAGCAGGTGGATTACGTGCAGCTTTCACCTGTTCAGGTGATCTCTGTCGCGACTTCGCTGATTCCCTTCCTAGAGCACGACGACGCCAACCGTGCCTTGATGGGATCCAACATGCAGCGTCAGGCGGTTCCTCTCCTGCGCCCCGAACGCCCCTTAGTGGGTACGGGTCTGGAAACTCAGGTAGCTCGGGACTCCGGCATGGTTCCGATCTCCCGGGTCAATGGCACTGTGACCTTTGTGGATGCCACCGCGATCGTCGTCCGAGACGAAGACGGTGTTGATCACTCCCATTATCTCCAGAAGTACCAGCGCTCCAACCAGGACACTTGTCTCAACCAGCGTCCAATCGTTCACCAGGGTGACCCGGTGATCGTGGGGCAGGTACTCGCGGATGGCTCAGCTTGCGAAGGCGGCGAAATCGCACTTGGTCAGAATGTTCTGATCGCCTACATGCCATGGGAGGGGTACAACTACGAGGACGCGATCCTTGTCAGTGAGCGTCTGGTCAATGACGACCTGTACACCTCAGTGCATATCGAGAAGTACGAGATTGAAGCCCGTCAGACCAAGCTTGGTCCCGAAGAGATCACCAGGGAACTTCCCAATGTTGCTGAAGAAAGCCTTGGCAACCTTGATGAGATGGGAATCATCCGCATCGGAGCCTTCGTAGAGAGCGGCGACATTTTGGTCGGCAAAGTCACTCCCAAAGGTGAGTCCGACCAGCCTCCTGAAGAGAAGCTTCTCAGAGCCATCTTTGGTGAGAAAGCCCGTGACGTTCGCGACAACTCCCTGCGTGTTCCCAGCACTGAGCGTGGACGGGTCGTGGACGTTCGCATCTACACCCGAGAGCAGGGTGATGAGCTGCCCCCCGGTGCCAACATGGTGGTGAGGGTGTATGTGGCGCAGCGTCGCAAGATCCAGGTGGGCGACAAGATGGCCGGTCGCCATGGCAACAAGGGAATCATCAGCCGGATTCTTCCTCGGGAGGACATGCCTTATCTCCCGGACGGGACCCCGGTCGACATCGTCCTGAACCCTCTCGGTGTGCCAAGCCGTATGAATGTCGGTCAGGTGTTCGAGCTGCTGATGGGCTGGGCTGCAGCGAATCTGGACTGCCGCGTCAAAGTTGTTCCATTCGATGAAATGTACGGGGCTGAAAAGTCTCAACAAACAGTGGAAACATTCCTAAAGGAGGCCGCCAAGCAGCCGGGCAAAGAATGGATTTACAACCCGGATGATCCCGGCAAGCTTCAATTGATCGATGGCCGCAGCGGCGAGCCGTTCGATCAACCTGTGGCTGTGGGGTACTCCCATTTCCTCAAGCTTGTCCACCTGGTGGATGACAAGATCCACGCCCGTTCCACCGGTCCATACTCCCTGGTGACCCAGCAACCCCTGGGTGGTAAGGCCCAGCAAGGCGGCCAGCGTTTGGGTGAGATGGAAGTCTGGGCTCTAGAGGCCTATGGCGCCGCTTACACCTTGCAAGAACTGCTCACGGTCAAGTCCGACGATATGCAGGGACGAAACGAGGCCCTGAACGCCATCGTCAAGGGCAAGCCGATCCCCAGGCCCGGTACACCGGAATCCTTCAAGGTGTTGATGCGCGAACTCCAGTCTCTGGGTCTGGACATCGCCGTGTTCACTGATGAAGGAAAGGAGGTGGATCTCATGCAGGACGTGAATCCCCGTCGCAGCACACCCAGCCGTCCTACGTATGAATCCCTCGGCGTCGCGGATTACGACGAAGACTGACGGATTGACGAACGATCTGACACAACGCTCCTTCTCCCTTAATCGTCAATGACCAACAGCAATCTCCGAACCGAAAACCACTTCGACTACGTCAAGATCACTTTGGCCTCTCCTGACCGGGTCATGGAGTGGGGGCAACGCACCTTGCCCAACGGGCAGGTGGTGGGTGAGGTCACCAAGCCCGAAACCATCAACTACCGCACGCTCAAGCCGGAGATGGACGGCTTGTTCTGCGAAAAAATCTTCGGGCCCTCTAAAGATTGGGAGTGTCACTGCGGCAAATACAAGCGTGTCCGCCACCGCGGCATCGTTTGTGAGCGTTGTGGTGTGGAAGTCACAGAGAGCAGGGTGCGTCGCCACCGCATGGGTTTCATCAAGCTCGCTGCTCCCGTGTCCCACGTTTGGTACCTGAAAGGCATACCCAGCTACGTGGCCATCCTTCTGGACATGCCCCTGCGGGACGTTGAGCAGATTGTTTATTTCAACTGCTATGTGGTGCTGGATCCCGGCGATCACAAGGATCTGAAGTACAAGCAGCTCCTCACTGAAGATGAGTGGCTGGAAATTGAGGATGAGATCTACGCAGAAGACTCAGAGATTGAAAATGAGCCTGTTGTGGGTATCGGCGCCGAGGCTCTCAAGCAGCTTCTCGAAGATCTCACCCTTGATGAGGTAGCCGAGCAGCTGCGCGAGGAGATCGCCGGCAGTAAGGGGCAGAAGCGGGCGAAGTTGATCAAGCGCCTGCGCGTGATTGACAACTTCATCGCGACCAATGCCCGTCCGGAATGGATGGTGCTGGATGTGATTCCGGTGATTCCTCCCGATCTGCGTCCCATGGTGCAGCTCGATGGTGGTCGTTTCGCAACGTCAGATCTGAATGATCTCTACCGCAGGGTCATCAACCGCAACAACCGATTAGCCCGTCTGCAGGAGATCCTGGCCCCTGAAATCATTGTCCGTAATGAGAAACGGATGTTGCAGGAGGCTGTTGATGCACTGATCGACAACGGCCGGCGTGGCCGCACTGTGGTTGGTGCCAACAATCGCCCCCTTAAGTCACTCAGCGACATCATCGAGGGCAAGCAGGGACGTTTCCGTCAGAACCTCCTCGGCAAGCGAGTCGACTACTCCGGTCGTTCCGTGATTGTGGTCGGTCCAAAGCTGAAGATGCACCAGTGCGGTCTTCCCAAGGAGATGGCGATCGAGCTCTTCCAGCCGTTCGTGATCCATCGCTTGATTCGCCAGAACATCGTCAACAACATCAAAGCCGCCAAGAAGCTGATTCAGCGCGCCGATGATGAGGTGATGCAGGTGCTGCAGGAAGTGATCGACGGGCACCCGATCATGCTCAACCGTGCGCCCACGCTTCACCGTTTGGGCATTCAGGCTTTCGAGCCCAAGCTTGTGGACGGTCGTGCCATCCAGTTGCATCCTCTGGTTTGTCCGGCCTTCAACGCTGATTTCGATGGAGATCAGATGGCCGTGCACGTGCCCCTGGCCATCGAAGCCCAGACCGAGGCACGCATGTTGATGCTGGCCAGCAACAACATCTTGTCTCCAGCGACTGGTGAGCCGATCATTACGCCATCCCAGGACATGGTTCTTGGCGCCTATTACCTCACAGCCCTTCAGCCCGACATCCAACCGGTTGAATTTGGCGATCGTTCACGCACCTACTCAGATCTTGAGGATGTGATCCACGCCTTTGAAGACAAGCGTCTTGGCCTGCATGACTGGGTCTGGGTGCGCTTCAACGGTGAAGTTGAAGATGACGATGAGCGCGAGGAACCCGTAAGCGCTGAAACGCTCTCAGACGGCACTCGATTGGAGCAGTGGACTTACCGAAGGGACCGTTTTGATGACGATGGAGCCCTAATCAGTCGTTACATCCTCACGACTGTGGGCCGCGTCGTGATGAATCACACGATCATCGACGCGGTGGCAGCCACCTGACGCTCACGTTCGATCCGCTCGTCTTTTCATTCCTCCTTTCTCAGCGCTGTCATGACCTCCACTCCTTCTAAGTCCCGTAAGTCATCCTCCAAGGGCTCAAAGGCTGCCAAGGCTGCCGCCGCCGCCGCCGCTCCCAAGACTCGCCCTCTGGCGAAGACTCCACCCCCCTTCCGCAACCGTGTTGTTGATAAGAAAGGCCTCAAGCAACTGGTGGCCTGGGCTTACAAGCACCATGGCACTGCGGCCACGTCTGCTATGGCCGACCAGCTCAAGGACCTTGGGTTCCGCTACGCCACTCAGGCTGCCGTTTCCATTTCGGTGAACGACCTCAAGGTGCCTGAAGCAAAGCAAAACTTGCTTGGTCAGGCCGAGGAGCTGATCACCGCCACGGAGGAGTCCTATCGCCTTGGTGTGATTACAGAGGTGGAGCGCCACACCAAGGTGATCGATACCTGGACGGAGACCAATGAACGCCTTGTGGATGCGGTCAAGAAGAACTTCAACCAGAACGATCCGCTCAACTCGGTGTGGATGATGGCGAACTCTGGCGCCAGGGGAAACATGTCCCAGGTGCGCCAATTGGTGGGCATGCGTGGCCTGATGGCCAATCCCCAAGGGGAGATCATCGACCTGCCGATCCGTACCAATTTCCGGGAAGGACTCACCGTCACGGAATACGTCATTTCCTCCTACGGCGCCCGCAAGGGTCTGGTGGATACGGCTCTGCGCACCGCTGACTCCGGTTACCTCACCCGTCGTCTTGTGGATGTGGCGCAGGATGTGATTGTCCGTGAGGACGACTGCGGGACCAGCCGCTGCATCTTGGTGAAGGCGGAAGACGGCAAATACGGCAATCGACTGGTGGGGCGTCTCACGGCCGATCAGGTAGTGGGTTCTGAAGGGGAGGTGCTGGCTGAGCGCAACACCGAAATCGATCCTCCTCTCTCCAAACGTTTTGAGAAAGCTGGCGTTCAGGCAGTGAGCGTGCGTTCACCGCTCACTTGTGAGGCCAACCGTTCTGTTTGCCGCAAGTGCTACGGATGGGCCCTGGCTCATAACGAGCTGGTGGACCTCGGTGAGGCGGTTGGGATCATTGCTGCTCAGTCGATTGGTGAACCTGGAACCCAGCTCACCATGCGGACGTTCCACACCGGTGGTGTGTCCACCGCCGAGACCGGTGTGGTTCGCTCAAAGCTTGAGGGGACGGTGGAATTCGGCGCCAAGGCGCGCGTGCGTCCTTACCGCACCCCCCATGGCGTTAATGCTCAACAGGCTGAGGTTGATTTCAACCTCACGATCCAGCCATCCGGTAAGGGCAAGCCCCAGAAGATTGAGATCACCAACGGTTCGCTGCTTTTCGTCGACAACGGCCAAAGCATCGACGCCGATGTCACCGTTGCCCAGATCGCCGCTGGCGCGGTGAAGAAAAGTGTGGAGAAGGCCACCAAGGACGTGATCTGCGACCTGGCTGGTCAAGTCAGCTACGACCCCTCCATTCAGCCCCGTGAGGTCACCGACCGTCAGGGGAACATCACCCACAAGGCCCAGAGACTCGGCCGAATGTGGGTGCTGGCCGGTGATGTGTACAACCTGCCTCCGAATGCCCATCCGGTGGTGACCGCCGGGGCGACAGTGACGGAGGGTCAGGTGCTTGCTGAGGCGAGTCAGGCCAGCGAGTACGGCGGCGCCATTCGCCTGCGTGAAGCCCTAGGCGATTCCCGTGAGGTGCAGATCGTCACAACGGCCATGACCCTCAAGGATTTCAAACTTCAGGGTGAGTCCACCCATGCTGGAGAGATCTGGCATCTGGAGGCCAAGGACGGCACCCGTTATCGCCTCAACACCATCCCGGGGAGCAAGATCGGCAGCGGCGAGGTGGTTGCGGAACTCAATGATGATCGGTTCCGTACCCAGACCGGTGGTCTGGTGCGTTTTGCTCCTGGACTCGCCATCAAGAAAGCCCGCTCTGCCAAGAATGGCTACGAGGTGAACAAGGGAGGAACACTGCTGTGGATTCCTCAGGAAACCCATGAGATCAACAAGGACATCTCCTTGCTGATGATCACTGACGGCCAGTGGATCGAGGCCGGCACTGAAGTGGTTAAGGACATTTTCAGTCAGACGGCTGGCATTGTCACTGTCACCCAGAAGAACGACATCCTGCGCGAGATCATCGTTCGCGGAGGCAGTTTCCATCTCTGCACCGAGAAGAAAGCGCTTGAGCGTTTCCAAGGTGATGGCGTGATGGTCAACCCCGGTGAGCCAATCGCCAAGGGGATCAGCACCGAGACGATGGTTTATGTGCAGACGGTGGAAACACCTGAAGGCAGCGGTCTGCTGCTTCGACCCGTTGAGGAGTACACGATTCCCAACGAAGCTCAGCTGCCTGATCTGGGCCACGTCAAACAACCCAATGGACCTCATCTCGGCCTGAAGGCCAGCCAGCGTCTTGCCTTTAAGGACAACGAACTGGTTAAGTCTGTGGAGGGTGTTGAGCTGCTGCGTACGCAGTTGATGCTGGAAACATTCGACACCACGCCTCAGATGACCGTGGATGTGGAAGCGGTCCCCGACAAGCGCGCCAAGACGATCGAACGTCTTCAACTCGTCATTCTGGAGAGCATTCTTGTTCGACGTGACACCATTTCCGACTCCAGCCACGGATCCACTCACACCGAGTTGCAGGTGGAAGATGGCCAGTCGATCAAGGCCGGTGAGGTGATTGCCACCACGCAGATTCTCTGCAAGCAAGAGGGTGTTGCTCAGATGCCTGAGGCCACGGCCGATGAGCCTGTGCGTCGATTGATTGTGGAGCGTCCGGAGGACACGCTCACCATCAGCACCAACTCTCAGCCTGTTGTGACTGTCGGTCAGCGGATCGTGGATGGTGAAGAACTCGCTGCAGGTCAGCCCTCCGACTGCTGCGGTGAAATTGAGAAAGTCGAGAGCCAGAGCGTCACCCTGCGCCTGGGCCGGCCTTACATGGTCTCGCCGGATTCTTTGTTGCACGTTCGCGACGGTGATCTGGTGCAGCGCGGGGATGGACTTGCTCTGCTGGTGTTCGAACGCCAGAAGACGGGTGACATCGTTCAGGGCCTGCCGAGAATTGAGGAACTGCTGGAAGCTCGCCGTCCGCGTGAATCAGCGATTCTCTGCAAGAAGCCAGGCACCGTTGAGATCAAGCAGGGTGAAGATGATGAGAACACCACGGTGACGGTGATCGAGGCGGACGACGCCATCTCCGAGTACCCGATCCTTCTTGGGCGCAACGTGATGGTGAGTGACAGTCAGCAGGTGACTGCTGGAGAGCTGCTCACTGACGGACCCATCAACCCGCATGAGCTTCTGGAGTGCTTCTTTGAGGATTTGCGCAGCCGCAAGCCCTTGATGGATGCGGCGCAGGAGGCCATCGCCAAGCTCCAGCACCGTCTGGTGACCGAAGTTCAGAACGTCTACAAGTCCCAGGGCGTCTCCATTGACGACAAACACATCGAAGTGATCGTTCGTCAGATGACCAGCAAGGTTCGCGTTGAGGACGCAGGGGATACGACCCTGCTGCCCGGTGAGCTGATCGAGCTCCGTCAGGTGGAGGACACCAATCAGGCGATGTCGATCACCGGCGGGGCTCCTGCCGAGTTCACTCCTGTTCTGCTGGGGATCACCAAGGCGTCCCTGAACACCGACAGCTTCATCTCCGCGGCATCCTTCCAGGAAACCACCCGTGTGCTCACCGAAGCGGCCATTGAAGGCAAGAGCGATTGGCTGCGTGGACTGAAGGAGAACGTGATCATCGGTCGCCTGATTCCTGCCGGCACCGGGTTCAGCGGTTTTGAAGAAGAACTGAAGGCCGAGGCCGGCCCGCACCCGGACATCCTGGCGGAGGATCCTGCTGGCTACCGCCGCATGCAGAATCTGCGTCCTGACTACACCGTGGACATGCCTGCGGCGCCAGTCGCCGATGCCACGGCCGTTCTTGACGATCCCAGTGATGCTGACCTGGAGGCCACCCGTAGCCGCCACGGCATCGAAGCTGGCAGCAACTTCGCTGCTTTCGCCCGGCCTGATGCCGACAACGAGTTGAAGGAAGAGCAGGTGGTGGATGCTGAGGCGGTGGAGGGTCTGCAGGAAGAGGGGCTGCTCAGCGATGAATGAAGATTGCGCCTTTCACCGCGATCGTCAGTCCAATCTCCCCAAACTGTCCCTCCAGGTCAGCCCTGCTCATGATTGAACCCACCACGATTCCCGTACGCCGCCTTCCCCGGTATGGGTTCCATACCCATACCGAACGGCTGAATGGCCGCATGGCCATGCTCGGGTTCATTGCACTTTTGGCTGTGGAGATCAAGATTGGCCATGGACTGTTGGTCTGGTGATCAGCACTGCCCAGTCCAAAACGCTGCTCGGGCTCGGGTCTTCCGAGCTTGAACGCTGGGCTGTCACTCAGGGACAATCCGCCTTCCGGGGCCGACAGCTGCATGACTGGCTCTATGCCAAGGGAGCCAGAGATCTTCAGGAGATCACGGTGCTTCCGAAATCTTGGAGGGCTTCCCTTCAGGACAGTGGGGTGAGCATCGGACGCTTGAAGGAGCAGGACCGCAAGGTGGCCGCCGATGCCACCACCAAACTCCTTTTGGCAACTGACGACGGTGAAACGCTGGAGACGGTTGGGATTCCCACTGATCAGCGCCTCACCGTCTGTGTGTCAAGCCAGGTGGGATGCCCGATGGCCTGCCGCTTCTGCGCCACCGGGAAAGGGGGACTGCAACGCTCGCTTTACACGCACGAGATCGTTGCACAGGTGCTGAGTGTGCGTGAAGTGATGCAGCGCAGACCATCTCATGTGGTGTTCATGGGCATGGGGGAACCGCTGTTGAACATCGAGGCGGTTCTGGATTCGATTCGCTGTCTCAACGATGATCTCGGAATCGGTCAGCGCCGGATCACGGTGAGCACGGTGGGGGTGCCTCGCACGCTTCCAAAGCTGGCGGAACTGGCCATGGAGCGACTCGGTCGCGCTCAGTTCACCTTGGCCGTGAGCCTGCATGCTCCCAATCAGACACTCAGGGAAGAGCTGATTCCCACGGCGCATGCCTACCCCTACGACGCGCTTCTGGATGATTGCCGGCACTACCTGGCCATCACCGGCAGACGGGTGAGCTTTGAATACATCTTGTTGGGCGGTCTTAATGACCACGCAGCTCATGCTGAGGAACTTGCTGATCGGGTCGGTGGCTTTCAGAGTCACGTGAATCTGATCGCCTACAACCCGATCGAAGAAGAGGAATTTCAGCGTCCCACGCGGGATCGCATCGAAGGATTCCGGCGCGTGCTGGAAGGCCGTGGGGTGGCCGTGAGTTTGCGTGCCAGTCGCGGGCTTGATCAGGATGCCGCCTGCGGACAGCTGAGACGTTCACGCCAGCAGTAGGGGAGACTCAGCGGATCACCCGTCTGTCCCCATGGCACGCATCGATTGGTGGATTCTGATCGCCTATCTGGCCAGCACGCTGGTTCTGGGTCTCTGGTTGGCACGGAGGAACCGCGGCGAAGATGATTATTTCGTGGCCGGTCGCCGGCTCAGTGGTTGGCTTGCCGGCGCTTCCATGGCCGCGACCACCTTTTCCATAGATACCCCCCTCTATGTGGCAGGCATCGTCGGGACGAGGGGACTGGCGGCCAACTGGGAGTGGTGGGGATTCGGACTCGCGCATGTGGCCATGGCGGTGGTGTTTGCTCCCCTTTGGCGACGCAGCGGTGTACTCACCGATGCGGCCTTCACCGAACTTCGTTATGGAGGTGCTGCGGCCGCTTGGTTGCGGGGAATCAAGGCCTTTTTGCTGGCACTTCCTGTGAACTGCATCGGCATCGGCTACGCATTCCTTGCCATGCGCAAGGTGGTCGGTGCTCTGGGCATCGTTTCCGACCAGCCCATTCCCGCTCTCGGTGGTCTTTCCGACACGCTCCTTCTGTTGATCATCGTGGCGGCGCTGGTGCTGGCCTACACCGTGGCCGGGGGACTCTGGGCTGTGGTGATTACGGATTTCATTCAGTTGATCCTTGCTTTGCTCGGTGCCGCGGCTGTCGCCTGGGCTGCAGTGCACGCAGCAGGTGGGATGGGGCCTCTCCTGGAGCAACTGGATGCTTTAGGCCGGCCTGAATTACTTTCCATCGTTCCCTGGCGCTGGGACGACAGCGGGTTCAACTGGATCGGCGGTGCAGGAATCAGCGTGTCCACCTTCCTGGCCTATCTGACCGTGCAGTGGTGGAGTTTCCGCAGGAGTGACGGCGGTGGTGAGTTCATCCAACGCATGCTGGCCACCCGAAATGAGCAGGAGGCACGCCTCGCCGGCTGGGTGTTTCTGGTGGTGAACTACCTCGTGCGTAGCTGGCTCTGGGTGCTCGTTGCCTTGGCGGCGGTTGTGCTCCTCCCCGATCAGGCGGATTGGGAGCTCAGCTACCCGGCTCTGGCTGTTCAATTTCTGCCGCCTGTGGTGCTCGGCCTCGTTGTGGTGTCCTTGGTGGCAGCTTTCATGAGCACGGTGAGCACTTCGGTGAACTGGGGTGCCAGTTACCTGACGCATGATCTGTATCAACGTTTTCTACGCCCGGATGCCTCCCAGCGGGAGCTCTTGCTGGTGGGTCAGCTGATGAGCGTGATCTTGCTCGTGTTGGGCGTGATCACGGCTTTGATCAGCGACAGCATCGGCACTGTTTTTCGGTTGGTGATCGCCATCGGCACGGGGCCTGGTGTGGTTTTGGTGCTGCGTTGGTTCTGGTGGCGGATCAATGCCGCCGCTGAACTTGCCGCCATGCTCTGCGGCTTCGTGGTGGGTTTGGTGACTTCCGTCGTTCCTCTTCTACAGATTGCTGATTACGGCCAGCGCTTGATGGTCACGACCGGGCTGACGGCTTTGGTCTGGCTGACGGTGATGCTGCTGACACCACCGGAATCCCCTGAAGTGCTTGAACGCTTCGTGCAAACGGTTCGCCCGCCTGGACCCGGCTGGAATCGGTGGCGTCGTCGTTTGGATGTTCAAGCAGTCGAATCGCTATCGACGCTGATGGCCCGCTTTCTGTTCAGTTCCGGCATCCTCTTCGGAGCTCTCCTGGGCTCTGGAGCGTTTCTGCTGCACCAGCAGGTGTGGGGTTGGACGGGACTGGTCGTCGCCGCAGTCAGTCTGGTCATGCTGCGCAGGTTGGGGCGTGTCGCCACCTTGGTCTGAGCGTGCTTCAGTCGCTCTGGCAGTCACAATGGGTCGAACTCTTCGATGTCGTGGCGTTCTTCCGTTCCACCTTGCTGCCCATCCTGATCGTGGCGCTCTTCGCTCTGGCCCTGGTGGCCGTCAGTGCACGCATCTGGCTTCCCGGGGACATGCTGGCTCCCGCACCGATCAGCTGAGATTACGATCAGCACATGGGTGACGCATTCAACTCCAAGAGGAATGATGCGATGGCTGATCTGGCCATTGATCCTGATGTGCTGGCCAGTGAGCTGGCCGCTGAGCTTCAGGGGGATCCCCTCGATGAGATCGCTCCGGATGACCCGGAGCATGATGCGCTTCAGGCGGCCAGAGCCTGTGATGAGGGACTGGCATGGCTGAATCAGGGGCATGACCAGTCCCTGCAGGGTTTGCGTGTGTTCTGTGAGCACCGGGATCCCCGTGCTGTTCCCCTGCTGCTGCCGCTTCTTGAAAATTCCTGCCCCGTGGTGCGGATGAGTGCGGTGTATGCCCTTGGGCGCAATCCCTCAACCCAGGCTGTTCAGCCCCTGCTTGGGCTTCTTCAACTGGACAGCAATGCGTACGTCCGAAAGGCCACAGCTTGGAGTCTCGGTAACTACTCGGATGCTCCTGTCCTCAATCCTTTGATTCGCGCTCTGCAAACCGATGTGGCGTCGGTTCGTCTTTGGGCCTCTGTATCCCTTGCCGAGGCTGGCGCTACCTCTGAAGCGAAGGCCGATTTGGCGGCGGGGCAGTTGCTTGTCAGCCTCCAGATCGACAGTGAGCCCGTTGTGCGCAGCAACTGCATCTGGGCCCTGGCCCGCTTGCATGAACATCTGGTGAAATCTCGCCAGGATCAGGTGGTGGAGGCGTTTGTCAGTGCACTGCTCAAGGATCGTGAGGCGACCGTGCGCGATGAAGCCCGCACTGCTCTTGAGCAGCTTGATGATCCTGAGCTTGTGGACCGGTTGAAGACCCTTCTTGATGAGGGACTGCTGCTCTGAACGGATCGGTTACAGGGCTCTCCAGCTGAGGTCTCTCGCCTCTAGCATCTGTCCAACTTTGTGGTGGTGCATGCCTCAGCGCACAGTGCGATTCAAGATCCGTCCCGACGGTCGCGTCGAGGAAACGGTTGAAGGAATCGCAGGTGACGGCTGTCTGCAGCTCACGGATCGCCTCGAAGCGGCCCTTGGAACCGTTGAACGGCGCCAGTCCACATCCGAGGCCTTTACCACCGCCCAAGACCTCCACCAGACCCAGTTCGTCGAGCCCTCCTGATGTCTCACTTCAGCACCGTCAAGACTGAACTCCGCCAGCTCGAGCCTCTCCGTGGCGCACTCGAAGACCTTGGTTATGCCCCTGATGCAGGGACGCAGACCGTGCGTGGTTACCGCGGCCAGACCGTGGACGCGGAGTTGTCAGTTGCCATCGAGGGTGGTGCTGATTTCGGGTTCCGCTGGAATTCAACAAGCCGTGCCTACGAATTTGTGACCGATCTCGATCTCTGGCGCCAACCGGTCCCTGTGGAGCGTTTTTTGTCCCAGCTCACCCAACGCTACGCACTGCGCGCCGTTCTCGAAGCCAGTCGCCAGGAGGGCTTTGATCTGGCTCAACAGACCACTGGTCAGGACGGCTCGATTGAATTGGTGGTGACCCGTTGGGATGCCTGATGAAGGTTTTCTCGGAGTGAAAAATCCGGCTGCAGCGGCTTATTCCGCGTCCTCTCTGGAAGGTCCCGATGTTTCGGGGTTCGAACCCGTTCTTGGCGGGGATCTGCGTGAACGAGCTGTTTGGGTTGATGAAGCGGTGTGTATCGGCTGTCGTTACTGCGCCCACGTCGCCACCAATACTTTCGCGATCGAACCCAACCTCGGACGTTCACGGGCGATTCGCCAGGATGGTGACAGCAGTGAGCGGATTCAGGAAGCGATCGAAACCTGTCCTGTGGACTGTATCCACTGGGTCCAGTTCGAGGAATTACCTGCCCTGAGACGTCAGCTTGATGCTCAGGAGCTGCTCCCCCTCGGATTACCTTCACCGGCAAGGCCGCGGCGCCAGATTCCCCGCGGCACTCAAACGGACTGACGCTTGACTGGTCTTCCGACCCGACGTTTTGGACGCACCGAGCTCTCGATGCCGGTTCTTTCCCTAGGAGGAATGCGCTTTCAGCAGAGCTGGAGCGACCTAGAGGCCCAGGCGATCACGGTGCGGTCTCAGCAGTTGCTGCAGCGCACCCTCGAACGTGCTGTCGACCTTGGCTTTCATCACATCGAAACGGCACGGCATTACGGAAGCTCAGAGCGGCAGCTGGGCTGGGCCATGCCTGATTGTCCTGATCCAAGCCGCATTCTGCAAACCAAAGTTCCTCCCCAACAGGACCCTGCCCTGTTTGAAGCTGAGTTGGAGCTCAGCATGCAGCGGTTGGGTGTGCAGCGCGTGGACCTGCTCGCCATCCATGGCATCAACCGACGGGACCACCTCGCCCAGACGATCAGGCCAGGAGGCTGCTTGGAGGTGGCGCGGCGTTGGCAGCAATCAGGGCGCATCGGTCATGTCGGCTTTTCCACCCATGGGGACACCGATGTGATTGTTGAAGCGATTGAGACAGACGCCTTCGATTACGTGAACCTGCACTGGTATTTCATCCGGCAGGACAACGAGCCGGCAATTGCCGCTGCGCATCGACACGACATGGGCGTGTTCATCATCAGTCCCACAGACAAGGGTGGGCACCTGCACACGCCTGCGCAAAGGTTGGTCGAACTGACCGCCCCTCTCCACCCCATCGTTTTCAATGATTTGTTCTGTCTGCGAGATCAGCGTGTTCACACCCTCAGTGTGGGTGCGGCATGCCCTCAGGATCTGGACCTCCATCTAGAGGCTGTCAGTTGCCTGGAGGACGCCCTGGCTCTGGTGAGCCCCATTGAGGCCCGCCTTCATCAAGCCGAGGAGGAGGCCCTTGGACCCGACTGGTTGAGCAGTTGGCGGCAGGGTCTTCCTGGTTGGCAAGATACGCCCGGGGAGATCAACTTGCCCGTTCTCCTCTGGCTCCACAATCTTGTTGAATCCTGGGGCCTGGAGAGTTACGCCCGAGCTCGTTATGGCCTTTTGGGCAGGGCGGGACATTGGTTTCCTGGCGCCAATGCTGACGCGCTTGATCGTGATGTGAGTGAGGAGGAGCTTGATGCTGCCTTGCTGGATAGTCCTTGGAGGTCCTCCATCCCAGGGCGTCTGCGCAATCTGCGTGAACGGGTGGGTGGCGAACGTCAAGAGCGGTTGTCGTCAGCCTGAGTGCCGAGAGGCTGCTTGCCGGGAATGCCAACGGCACGCGGAAACTGGTTCGGAGTGGGCTTCTCAGGCATCAGTCGGATCACGGTGCGGGCGCCGCGTGCCGACGGCAGCTCACACCGTTCTATCGCCACTGTTTTTGCTTTCAACATGGCGAGAGCAGGATCCAAATCCCTCTGGTCCTCCGCCTGCCAACGCCCTCGATAAAGCAAGGCCTGCCCGTCGGCATGCAGGAGTGGAACCAGGTATTCGGCCACCACAGGAGCCGAGGCCACGGCCCGGGCCATCGCCAGATCAAATCGGCCTCTGCAGGTGGGGTCCTGCCCTGTCCGTTCCACCCGTTCCGTGCGGACGCTGACCCGTTCTGCCATTCCGAGTGAACGGGCCATGGCCGCCACCGCTGCAGTTTTGCGGCCAACAGAATCCACCAAGGTCACTTCCGCTCCTGGTAGAGCAATGGCGACCGCAAGGCCAGGGAATCCGCCGCCAGTGCCCACGTCGATGCAACGACGAGGCTTGTTAGCGGTGTCCAGTTCGGCTTTCAGAGGCCAAAGACTGTCCAGCACCTGGGCGATCCAGAAGTCTTCCCCCTCGATGAGCCTGGTGAGGTTCACCCGACTGTTCCAGTCGCGCAGTAACTGCTGGAGAGTGATGAGTTGCTCGAGTTGCACCGAGTCAGGCGTCCAGTCCAGCCTGGACCAGAGCTCCGGCCCCTGGGCAGCGAACGGCGTTGACTCAGGCATAGCGGCCTCCCCCTCTCTCCTTTCTAGAGTGTCTTCATGACTGGGGACTCAGCTCAACGCATGCCATCCTCGGTTCAGGACCTCAGCCATTACGAGCGCCTTGGTGTACCCAAAGGCGCAGATTCCGAAATGCTGCGCCAGGCCTTCCGCCGGCGCAGCAAAGCCGTGCATCCCGACACAACCCGTTTGCCGGCACAAGATGCTGCCAGGCAATTCCGTCTGCTCCGGGAAGCGTATGAGCAATTGGCCGATCCACGTTTGCGACGTCTTTATGACGCGGCACTGGAGGAGCGGAATGCCAGCCCTGTTGCTGCCATAGAGCCACCTTTGCCGGTGCCCCACGCAATTGGTCAGCGCCGTCCACTGTCCGGAGGGGAATGGACGTCACTGCTCCTGCTCACGGGAGCGATGTTGATCTGTCTTCTGCTGGGTGTTGGTGTGGCCTGGAATCGAGGGCTTGCGCTCCAGGTCCAGCCGAGTTGGTTGGTGGCAGAGCAGACTCGGATCACCGATGTCGATCCTGGTGGTTTTGATGGCACCACTCCCTCCGTCAGAGACTCCGCTGAACCAGCATTCGTTGCGGGCTCTTGAAGAATGGCTGCGGGTTTTGGGGGCTGGACGCAGTGAGGACGATCCCTGTGACTGGATCTGGGAGCAGCCTGGATGGAGCGCCCGCTTAAGGCTTGCTCAGGAGGACCTGGGTGTGACCTGGACGTCTTCCCAGCCAGCGAGGTCCTGCTCGTTTCCTTACGGACTGTCACGGGCGGATGTGGAAGCAGCCCTCAGGCTTGGGCCCTGAGGACGTCAAGTCCGCTCTCGATGCCCTCGTAGCACTGATCCAGCTGAGCATCGCTGATGCACAGCGGGGGCAGTAGATACACCACATCCCCAAGAGGACGGATCAGCACCCCGTGCTCCCGCACCAGACCGCGCAAGATTTTTCCAGCGGGATTGAGGTACCCCTGGCTGCCATCGGTCACAAGGTCGAAGGCTGCAATCGTTCCGCACAGCCTTGGTCTTTGAACCTTCGGGTGGCGGGCCAGGTGTTCCAGACGGGGCTGGTGCCTGTCCTGAAACTGCTGATATTTCTCTGGCTCGGCTTCAAGCAGGTCCAGACTGGCATTGGCGGCTGCACAGCCCAAAGGATTGGCTGTAAAGCTGTGCCCATGCCAAAGCGTTCGGGTGGGATCGCTCCCCAGGAATTCCTCAAAGATCGCCTCTGTGGCCATTGTGATTCCCATGGGTAGGAATCCGGCGGTGAGTCCCTTGGAGAGCGCGACCAGATCGGGGTGGATGCCTGCCCGCTGGGATGCAAGCAGGGTGCCGCATCGTCCAAAGCCCGCCAGCACCTCATCGGCGATCAACAAACTCCCTGCCTGGCGAACCAGTTGTTCCACGGCTTGAAGAAAGCCAGGACGGACCATGCGCATTCCTCCGGCTCCCTGGACCAGCGGTTCAAGGATCACGGCGGCTGTGGGTGTGGTCAGCGCTTGCTCCAGAGCCGTCAAGGCGTTCTGTTCGCGTCGGTCCACCGCGTCGTCGTCCCAGTGCGTGTGCGGCCAGGGCACCCGCGCGACGGGGAAGAGGAGTTGATCGAAGGGTTCGCTGAACAGACTGCGGGCTCCAACGGCCATCGCGCCGAAGGTGTCACCGTGATAAGCCCCGTCAAAAGCGATCAACTGTTGGCGAGGCTCTCCGCGGTTGTGCCACCACTGCACTGCCGTTTTCAGAGCCACTTCCACCGCAGTGGATCCGTTATCCGAGAAAAACACGCGATCGAGGCCGGTGTGCTGAGCGAGTCGCTGTGCGAGCCGTTCGGCCTGGGGATGGGTGAATTCCGCGAAGATCACTTGCTCGAGCGTGGCAGCCTGCTCGGCGATGGCTGCCGCCACCACTGGGTGTGCATGGCCATGCAGGGTCACCCACCAGCTGCTGATCGCATCGATGAGGGGTTCACCTTCTGCACGGTGCAGCAAGGCCCCTTCTCCTCGCACCACCTGCTCGAGTGGCGGAGTGGTGGTAATGGATGTGAAGGGTGGCCAGAGGTTGGGGTGGTGGTTCCGAGACACTGGGCACGCGCGACTGCCTGTTGTCATCATGAGTTGGCGTCCGGATGGTGCATCAATGGCCTTCACTGAAGGAAGCCGCCGTTATGGACAGCCCAAGTCGAGGCGGTTTGTGGATCCCCCGAACTCCCAGCCCCGATGCCAGGAAGGCAGCGAGGGCTGTCGCAGCATCTTTTTTGAAGGGGGATGGCCCTCGATGAAGGCACGGCTTGAGATGCGTGGATGGTCCCCTTCTCAGGTGGAACAGATTCACGAACAGCTCCGCCAGGGTTGGCCCTTGACCATGGCCGTGCGTCACGTTGCCCTCATGCTTGGCAGCTGTCCCATTCGCTCCAGGCCCATGGGTTGAACCGCAGAGGGAGTGTTCAGCGGCAGACCTCGCTATCCCGTTCCCCCTGGGTGGCGATTGGTCCGCAGTTGAACCAGCGCACCAGCTGAACCTCAACATCCGTGAACAGCACAAGGATGCCACCACAAAGCAGGGCAACGGCCACAGTGGCCCAGGTCTGGCGGCTGGTCATCGGCGATCCGGGCGATTCATCGTCGCCCTGAACTTAAGGCCCAGTCCCTGCTTCTGCCATGCAGATTTGAGTGTCTCTGCGCTGAGTGGGTGGAGGGGAGGTAGCTCTGCCAGCACTGGAACTTTCCCCAGATCTTCCAGAGTTCGAGGATTATCAGCATGCAGGGGACCGTTGAGGATCAGTCCGAGCACGGGAATCCCTCGGCTTGCCAAGGCTTCCAAACTCAACAGGGTGTGATTGAGCGTGCCCAGGCCGCTGCGGCAGACCAGAACCACTGGGAGATTCCAGTGCTGCAGCTGGTCGATCTGACTCCAGGTGCGGGTGAGCGGCACATGCAGTCCTCCGGCCGTCTCCACCACCAGAGGGTTGGAACCGCTGGGCGGCAACTGGAGCATTGCCGGTTCGAGAACCGTGTTCTCAAGCTCCGCCGCCCAATGGGGCGAGACCGGAGCCTTGAAGGCGTAAGCCTCTGGGATCCAGCGGTGCTCGGGCAGTTCCAGCAGATCAACCACTCTCTGGCGATCGCCGCCTCCCTCCAGTCCGCTCTGCACCGGCTTCCAGTACGTGGCCTCCAGTCCCTGAACCAGCAACGCACTCACGACGGTCTTCCCGACGTCAGTGTCGGTGCCGCAGACCACGAGTCGGAGAGGATCAGAACCTGGATTCATCCGCGAATCAGCAGCAATTGGATCACCCAGGTGAGTCTTAGCTGGCCGTCGTTCTGGCGGTCGCTCCACTCGTGCTGAAGACGACGCCAGTCACGCAGTGGAAGGGGTGATTGAGGGCTGGTGCCAGCCCCAATCCGGCGCAGAGGCTTGAGCAGTAATGGCAGGCTCGATGACGACACTGTGTAGGACACCCGGTGCGTCATGCGGAGCTGTTGCGCTGGGATCGTTCTCAGTAACGCGTCAGTGGAAGGGAAGGGCAGAGCAGTGCAGCGCACCCTGCAGCGCCTGGCGCTTTCATGCCACTGGGGGAAGCATCCCTCCACCGGAAGGGCAACCGCCAGGAGCCCATCAGGGGACAACCGCCGGATCCACTGCTGCAGACAACGCTGCGGTTCAGGAAGCCAATGCAAGCAGAAGCTCGAGGCGAGAAGGGTTGGAGCCTCGCTCCAATCCGGCAGCCCCGTCGTGAGATCCCAGTGCAAAACCTCGGCTTCGTCAGGATGACCGCGCAGCATCGCCTGACTGCCATCAAGACGCTGCACCTTGTGGCCTGGATGCAGTTGCTCCAGCGCTGTTGCAAGATGACCGGTCCCGGTCCCTAGATCAACCCAGAGACCCTCGGGGATCCCTTCCCGCCGAGTGAGTTGGGCCAGTCGCCAGGCCACCGAGCGTTGCAGTCTGGCCGATCGGTCATACCGTTCGGCCGCGCGATCGAATCCCCGCAGAACGCGGTCTTGCCAGGCGGTCGGTTTCATCCGGGTGGCCCGATGTCCTGATCCAGCCACTCTCTGACGTGAATGAGCAGGTCCGGCATCAGCAGTGCATGTCCCATGTTGGGGAGGCACCAGTGCTCGGGTGCCTGCTCAAGAAGATTGTTGAGTTCGCTGAGCAGGCACTTGCTCGCTTCCGGAACCACGATGGCGTCAGATGCTGCTTCCACGATCAGCACGCGGGCGGTCCTCGGCAGACCTGGTGGGAGCCCTGCGGTGGTGGTCAGATGGTCGAGATCGGCTCGCAGTCGTTCCCGTCCTGCAGCTGTAAGGCCCTGCATGCCAGGGCTGGGTGGCAGAGCGGTGACATCCGTGGGCGCGGCAGCGCGCTGCAGAAACGTTTGCAGCATGGCGGCTTCTTCGGGACTCCCAATCGCGCGTCTCATGCCTTCAAGCCCAGCCCTCAACGCACGTCCCTGCCGTCCTTCGGGAACGAAGCGTCCGAAGCTGGCCAGCAGCACGGCGTCTGTGGCCTGGGCCAGCACGGCGGCGTCCAGCAGATGCGGCCCAAGGGAGTGGGCGATGACCGCCCGTCGCTGCGGCGTTGCGTCATCGGGTGATTCACTCCAGGCGGGAGCGACAGGGCTACGGCCGCCATAACCACGTTCTCCATTGATCCAGTGCCATCCATGGCGCTGGAAGGATCGCTGCCAGGGTGCCCAGACGGTGCCATCCGAGCTCCATCCATGCATCGCAATGACCTGTTTCATGACCGGAGGTCGCCGTGCCCAAGGGTGTTCACCAACGCGTCCAGGGCCTCATCAGACTGGCGGTGATGCAGCACCAGTCGCAGACGGGCCGTTCCCTCCGGAACGGTTGGCGGGCGGATGGCAACGGTGAGAACCCCTGCTGCCTCCAGCCGTTGCTGGTACTCCAGCGTTGGCTGATCACCCCCCACCAACAGCGGCAGGATCGGTCCAATCCCGGCGGGACGGGACCAGCCCTGGGCTTCTAGGCGATTTCTCCAACGATTGCTCTTTTTCACGAGGTCCGATCCCCAACCGGGGTGGCCTTTCAGAAGGTCCAATGCAGCCAGAGCAGCGGCTGCCAGGGGTGGCGCCAGGGCTGTGGTGTACCGGAATGCTCCGCTGGTCTGCAGCAGAGCGTCGGCCTGCTCTTGATCGCAGGCGAGAAAGGCCCCACCACTTCCAAAGGCTTTGCCAAAGGTGCCACTGATCATGGTGATGCCCTCCAGGCCCAGGCCAAGCCCTCGCCCTTCAAATCCAAGGACCCCGAGAGCATGGGCTTCATCTAGAAGCAGGCTGGCGCCATAGTTCCGACAGAGTGCGGCCAGGGCCGGTACGTCCGGGCTGGTGCCCTCCATGCTGAACAGGCTTTCGCTGATCACCACCAGGCGTGCGTCCTGGCGCTGGCTGCGACATGCCTGAAGTTGCTGGTGCAGAGCGTGGAGATCGTTGTGGGCGAAGCGCTTCAGCTGGGCTCCGCTGGCCTGCACTCCCACCAGCAGCGAATGGTGGATCAAGCGATCGGCTAGCACCGTGGTGTGACGGTTGGCCAGGGCCAGGACCGCGGCGAGGTTCGCTTGAAATCCGCTCGGAAACAGAAACACCCTGTCGCGTTGCAGCCATCGGGCCAGGGCCGTCTCCAAACGGTCATGCACGGGCCTGCTCCCTGTGACAAGCCTGGAGCCACCGGCACCGACACCACTGCGCTGCAATTCGGCCTCGGCCGCGGCGATCAGCTGTGGGTGGTGGCTGAGCCCGAGGTAGTCATTGCTGGCCAGATCCATCAGGGCTGGGCCTGCCTCGGCATCTGCCTCGGTGGCAATGACGGAGTGCAGCCCTTCACCATCCAGGGATGGCGCCCAGGTGCGCAGTCGTCGACGGCGGGTGGGTGGGACAGTCATGGCCTCTACTTTGGGCCCCGGTCGCCCTGCAGAGTGAGGGTGAATTTGCTGCCGTTTCCATCGGAAGCGGTTATGGGGTTGGAGCGCTTCACTCTTTTCTTCCCTTTATGGACCCTGCTGGCAGCGTTGCTCTCACTGCTGCAGCCCGACTTGTTCACCTGGGTGGCAGGCCCGGTGATCGTCTGGTCTCTCGCGCTGATCATGCTGGGCATGGGGCTGGGGCTTTCTCCGGCTGATTTCCGCCGGGCCATGATTCCGCCGCGGGCTGCCCTGATCGGTGTGGGAGCTCAGTTTCTGGTGATGCCTGCTCTTGCTGCATCGCTGGCGTGGGCCCTGAAGCTGGAGCCGCCTCTGGCGGTTGGGTTGATTCTGGTGGGGTGCTGCCCAGGAGGGACAGCCAGCAATGTGGTGGCTTTGATCGCCCGGGCCGATGTGGCGCTGTCGGTGGTGATGACATCCCTGAGCACCCTTCTTGCCGTTGTGGTGACGCCCCTGCTGACCAGTGCACTGGCGGGGCGCTACGTCCCAGTGGATGGCTGGACTCTGCTGGTGAATGTCCTGCAGGTGGTGTTGGTTCCGGTCACGGTCGGCGTGGCGATCAAGCAGGGGTTGCCCCGACTGGCAGCCAGAGTGCAGCCTGTGATGCCGCCGCTGGCGGTTGTGGCGATCGCCTTGATCGTCGCCGGAATCGTGGGCAGTCAGCGCGAGGTGCTTCTGCGTCAGGGAGGTCTGCTTGTGCTGGCCACGGCTCTTCTTCACGGTGGTGGTTTCCTGCTCGGCTTCTTGCTGCCGGCACTTCTGGGTGAACCCAGGGCAGTGCGCCGCACCATCAGCATTGAAGTCGGAATGCAGAACTCCGGACTGGCGGTTGTCCTGGCCCGATCCGGTGGCTTCGCGAGTCCGCTTACCGCCCTTCCAGGTGCGATCTCAGCCGTGATGCACTCCCTACTGGGCAGTCTCCTGGCGGCCCTGTGGCGAAAGCGTCCCTAAGATCACTCCATGAAGGATCAGGCTCCCCAGGCTTCACAGCCCGCCAGTGTGGGATCCCCTGATCCGGCGCAACTCTTCCCCTTCCCGCTGGATGACTTCCAGCTGGAGGCGATTGATGCCCTCAATCAGGGGCATTCCGTTGTGGTGAGCGCCCCAACGGGATCCGGCAAGACCCTCGTGGGTGAATACGCCATCTACCGAGCCATCGCCCATGGCCAGAAGGTGTTTTACACCACGCCTCTCAAGGCCCTTTCCAATCAGAAGCTGCGCGACTTCCGTGAGCAGTTTGGAGCCGACAACGTCGGTTTGATGACCGGTGACCTCAGCGTGAACCGTGAGGCTTCGATCGTGGTGATGACCACGGAGATCTTCCGCAACATGCTTTATGCGGAGGCTGATGAGTCCGACGACCCGTTGGCGGATGTGGAGGCGGTGGTGCTCGACGAATGCCACTACATGAACGATTCCCAGCGCGGCACGGTCTGGGAGGAGTCAATCATTCACTGCCCACTGCCGGTGCAGCTGGTGGCGCTTTCCGCCACCGTTGCCAATGCCGGTCAGCTCACCGACTGGATTGAACGGGTCCATGGACCCACGCACCTGGTGCACAGCGATTTCAGACCCGTTCCCCTCCAGTTCAGTTTCTGCAGTGCCAAGGGACTGCATCCGTTGCTGAATGACCAAGGCACCGGCCTGCATCCCAACTGCAAGGTGTGGCGTGCTCCAAAGGGAAACAAGCGCAAGGGACGTTCACAACGCCCTCCCCAGCCAGAGCCGCCTCCAATCAGTTTCGTCGTGGCTCAGATGGCTGAACGGGAGATGTTGCCGGCGATCTATTTCATTTTCAGTCGCCGAGGGTGTGACAAGGCCGTGCGCGATCTCGGGGTGCAGTGTCTGGTCAACGAGTCTGAGCAGGCACGCATCCGTGAACGTTTCAAGGCCTACGCAGCGGCCAATCCCGAAGCCGTGCGCGATGGCTTGCATGCTGATGCGCTCCTGCGGGGCATCGCGGCTCACCATGCTGGGGTGTTGCCAGCGTGGAAAGAGCTGGTTGAAGAATTGTTCCAGCAGGGGTTGGTGAAGGTCGTGTTCGCCACGGAAACCCTGGCGGCCGGGATCAACATGCCTGCGCGCAGCACCGTGATTGCCGCACTCTCCAAGCGCACCGAGCGGGGCCACCGGCCGCTGATGGCCAGCGAATTCCTGCAGATGGCCGGTCGTGCCGGTCGGCGGGGCCTTGATTCCAAGGGCTATGTGGTGACGGTGCAGAGTCGTTTTGAAGGGGTGCGAGAGGCGGGACAGCTGGCCACAAGCCCGGCTGATCCCCTCGTCAGTCAGTTCACACCCAGCTACGGCATGGTGCTCAACCTGTTGCAGCGCCACGATCTGGCCAAGGCACGGGAGCTGGTCGAACGAAGTTTCGGCCGCTATCTGGCCAGCCTCGATCTAGTTGAGGAGGAGGAGATTCTTCAGCAGCTGCGTCTTCAGCTCGGACAGTTGCAAGGAACAGCCGGTGATGTGCCCTGGGAAGATTTTGAAGACTATGAAAAATTGCGCGGCCGTCTCCGTGAGGAAAGGCGCCTGTTGCGCATCCTTCAACAGCAGGCCGAGGAGACCCTCGCCCATGAGCTCACGCTGGCGCTTCAATTTGCCAGTGTTGGCACGCTGGTCAGTCTGAAGTCTCCGCAGTTGCGCGGTGGAGTCACCCCGGCGGTGATCGTCGAGAAGTGCGAGGGCCCCGGTCAGTTTCCGCTTCTTCTTTGCCTCACCAACGACAACGTCTGGCTTCTGCTCCCCTGTCAGGCAGTGGTCAGCCTGCATGCCGAACTGAGCTGTCTGCAGGTGGAGGGGCTGCGGACCCCTGATCTGGGGCGTGCTGGAGAGCTTCGCCATGGAGATCAGCACAGCGGTGGCCTCGCTCTTGCTGTGGGGCACATGGCCCAACGCCATGACATGACCACGCCCCAGTACGACCTCGCCGGGGAGGTTCTGACTCAGATGCAGTCCGTTCAAGAGCTTGAAGCTGAGCTGGAAACCCATCCAGCCCATCGTTGGGGAGATCGCAAGCAGCTCAAGAAGCATCGGCGTCGCATGGAAGAGCTGGAACTGGAGATCACCGAGCGGCAGCAACTGCTCCATCACCGTGCCAATCGGCACTGGGAGACATTCCTCGCCCTGATGGAGATCCTTCAGCACTTCGGTGCTCTCGACGACCTTGTGCCCACCGAAATCGGCAGAACCGTGGCGGCTCTACGAGGCGACAACGAGCTTTGGCTCGGTCTCGCGCTGATGAGTGGCCATCTTGATGATCTGCCTCCGGCGGAGCTTGCAGCGGTGTTTGAAGCCATCAGCACCGAAGTCAACCGCCCTGACCTCTGGAGTGGCTTTCCACCGCCGCCGCGGGCGGAAGAGGCGCTTCATGACCTCTCGGGAATCCGCCGGGAACTGCTGCGGGTTCAGGAACGTCACCAGGTTGTTGTTCCTGCATGGTGGGAGCCTGAACTCATGGGACTGGTGGAGGCCTGGGCCCGCGGTGTGGCCTGGAATGATCTGATCGCCAATACCTCGCTGGATGAAGGTGATGTGGTGCGGATCATGCGACGCACCATTGATCTGCTGGCGCAGGTGCCCTATTGCGAGGCGATTAGCGAGCAGCTGCGCAGCCATGCCCGTCAGGCTCTGAAAGCGATCAATCGTTTCCCTGTGGCGGAAGCGGATGATTTGCTCAAGGCTGCGGCGGCGGAATCGGAGTCGTTGAATCCAGCTACCGAGAGGGCTGCCTGATCTCCCCGCGAAACACTTTTAGCCCTTTGGAGAGGCCATGGAGGCTGGGTCGACGACGCGATCGAATTCTTCAGCACTGACGTAACCCAGGTCGAGTGCTGCACTCCTGAGGTCCATCCCCTGTTCGTGCGCGTACTTGGCAATCGCGCTGGCTTTGTCGTATCCAATCACCTGGGTGAGCGGGGTGACGAGCATTAGAGACTGTTCCACATCTCTCTGGATGCGGGTGCGGTTGGGTTCAATCCCTTGAACCATGGCCACCCGAAAACAGTGACAGGCATCAGTGAGCAGGGTGATGGACTGCAGCAGGTTGAAGCCGATCAGCGGTTTGTACACATTCATCTGCAGATGACCACCCGCACCGGCCATCGCTACCGCCACGTCAAGGCCGATCACCTGGGTGCAGACCATCGCCATCGCTTCGCACTGGGTGGGATTTACCTTGCCCGGCATGATCGAACTCCCAGGCTCGTTCTCCGGAAGATGCAGTTCGGCGAGCCCGGCTCTTGGACCGCAGGCCAGCAGGCGGATGTCATTGGCAATCTTGAGCAGGCTGACGGCCAAAAGCCTGAGTTGTCCCATGGTGTTGACGAGTCCATCGTGGCTGGCCATCACGGCGAACTTGTTGGGGGCTGTGCTGAAGGGGAGGCCTGTGAGCCGCTTGAGCTCCGCTGCCGCCTCGACGGAAAAGCCTTCGGGGGCGTTGAGCCCGGTTCCCACCGCTGTGCCTCCCAGGGGCAGAGGCAGGATTTCCTCCAGGCTGGTGTCGATGCGTCGCGCTGCGGTTCCGATCTGATCTCTCCAGGCGGATGCTTCCTGGCCGAGTGTGAGCGGCACTGCATCCTGAAGGTGGGTGCGGCCGATCTTCACGATGGATGCCCAGTCGTTCGCTTTGGTGGCAAAGGCCTCTTTCAGCTGTTGCAGTTCAGGTTGAAGGCGGCGGCTGATCCCTTCAGCTGCTGCCACATGGATGGCGGCCGGGAAGGCATCGTTCGTGGACTGGGAACGGTTGACGTGATCATTCGGATGGATGGGCCGATGGCTGCCGAGAGCCTCCCCAGCACGCAGCGATGCCAGATTGCTGATCACCTCGTTGAGGTTCATGTTGGTCTGCGTGCCGCTGCCGGTTTGCCAGACCCTCAGAGGGAATTGAGCGTCGTGGCGCCCTTCGGCGATTGCGGCCGCGGCTTCAACAATTAAGTCACATTGGTCGTTGCTGATCAGACCATGTCGCGCATTCACGATCGCCGCTGCCTGCTTGATGCGAGCGAGCGCATGAATCAGTGGGGTGGGGATCCGATCCTCGGCGATGGCGAAATTCTTTAAGGAGCGCTGGGTCTGAGCACCCCATAACGCCTGCTCAGGAACATGCACGGTCCCCATGCTGTCGTGTTCGATGCGCGTCGGATTGGTCATGAGTTCGAGTCGGGCCTCAGCACAAGGGCAATGATCAGCAGCATCCCGCTGACGCTCACCACCACATAGATCCAGTCTGCGTAAGGGGTCCAGAACATGATGCCGTCATCTCATCAGAGCTTCAGCCGGTCCCAGATCACCCCCAGGTTGGCTTGATGCAGCTCTGTGCTGAAGCAGTTCTCCAGTTGTTGGGGGCTGAGTTTTGCGGTGACCTCAGGATCGCCGCCGAGGTTGGCGCGGAAATCGCCCCCCTCGGTATTCCAGGCGCTGTGTGCGTTCCGCTGCACCACTCGGTAGGCGTCTTCCCGGCTCATTCCGGCATCGACAAGGCTGAGCAGGACTCGCTGGCTGAACACCACACCCCCATAAACATTCATGTTGCGGCGCATGTTGTCTGGGTAAACGCCAAGACCGGCCACCACAGCCGTCATCTCCCTGAGCATGAAATGCAGCGTGACCGAACAGTCCGGAAGCATCATCCGTTCGGTGGAGCTGTGGCTGATGTCCCGTTCATGCCAAAGAGCAACATTCTCAAGTGCAGCGACGACATAACTGCGCAGTACCCTGGCCAGGCCGCTGATGCGCTCACTGCGGATCGGATTGCGTTTGTGAGGCATGGCTGAACTGCCTTTCTGCCCCTTGGCGAAGCTTTCCTCCACTTCGAGCACATCGGTGCGCTGGAGATTGCGGATTTCGGTCGCAAACCGGTCGAGGCTTGCTCCCACCAGAGCGAGGGTCTGGATGTAGTCCGCATGACGATCGCGTGAGATCACCTGCGTGCTGGCCGTGTCGGGGTTCAGGCCAAGACGTTCACAGGTGAGTCGTTCCACCTCCGGGTCGGTGTTCGCGTAGGTGCCCATGGCGCCACTCACCTGGCCCACAGCCACATCCTGTTCGAGGCGTTCGAGTCGCTCAGCATTGCGACGGGTTTCTGCTAACCAGCCTGCGAGCTTGAAGCCGAAGGTGATGGGTTCACCATGAATCGCGTGGGAGCGGCCGATCATCACCGTGCTCTTGTGCGCTTTCGCCAGCACGGCGATGGCCTGATCCAGGGCCATCAGTTCCTGTCTCAACAGCGCCACCGAAGCTTTGAGCTGAAGGGCTAAGCCGGTATCCAGTACGTCACTGCTGGTCATGCCCACGTGGATATACCGCCCGGCATCCCCGACATGCTCATTCACATTGGTGAGGAACGCGATCACGTCGTGACGCACCTCGGCTTCGATCTCGAGGATCCGTTCCGGTTCGAAGGCCGCTTTGTTGCGGATCTCCTCCATTGCAGGCTCCGGGACGCGCCCTAGTGAGCAGTTGGCTTCACAGGCCGCGACCTCCACATCGAGCCAACTCTGATATTTGGCACGGTCGGTCCAGATCGCGCCCATCTCGGGCAGGGTGTAGCGCTCGATCAAGGGCTCGCAGACGAACGGTCAATCCATGACCATACGGCGACGTCGGAGTTTTAAGCCGAACGTAGGCGACGGTGCTCAACCTCCCACTGCACATGCTGGCCCCAAGATTGCTGCCGGACCAAGCAAAAACCTCCGCTGCACTCGATCACCTGGAAAGGGGGGAGATCATTGGGATGATTGTCGATCGTGACGAAGGTTCCAGGATGTAGGAGCTCCAGAACGTTGCTGTTGTTGTGGCAGCGGCGGTGGGGGGGCTGCTTGGCGGACATGTCCGTGGGGCGGCTCGCGACGATCCTCTCGGACATCAACCGGTTCATCGCTGAACCCCATGACTTTGTTCGGATTTGAACTCTGCTTTTATGAAGCTGTGCCCCGAAAACAACGGCTAGATCTGCATTTGCTGACGCTGGGCCTGGCGGCATCCCGTCAGCAGGCGCAACAGTTGATTCGTGCGGGGAAGGTGCGCGATCGCCATGGTCAGCGCTTGGAAAAACCTGGTTTTGAAGTGGCTGAAGACATGGTTGTTCGCGTGGAACAGCCGCCTCGATTTGTTTCACGGGGAGGGGAGAAACTTCTTGCCGCGCTGCTGGCTTTCCCCCTTGAGGTGCAGGGACGTGTGTGTGTGGACGGAGGAATTTCGACCGGTGGCTTCACCGATTGCCTTCTTCAGCATGGAGCTCGCCGTGTCTACGGCATCGATGTTGGGTATGGACAAACCGCCTGGAGCCTTCGCACCGATCAACGTGTGGTGTTGCAGGAACGCACCAATTTGCGACGTCTGATTCCGGAACAGCTCTTCGCTGAGGATGATCCCAGGCCCACACTCGCCGTGGCCGATGTCTCGTTCATCTCTCTACATCTTGTGCTTCCGGCTCTTTCCGGCCTGCTGCAGGTCGATGACCAAGGTGATCGGTGGTGTGGGTGTGATGCTGTACTGCTGGTGAAGCCGCAGTTTGAGGTAGGGCGGGACCGCGTGGGGAAAGGTGGCGTTGTTCGCGACCCAGCTGCGCATTGCGATGCCATTACCCATGTGATTGCCGCAGGCAATGCCCTGGACTGGAGGGCACGAGGGCTTGTGGGATCACCAATCACCGGACCTGCTGGTAATCACGAATATTTGTTGTGGCTGAGCGGCTCAGGTGATCCCTCGGTCACCCGTGATGTGATCGAGGGAGAGGTGACAGCAACGCTCAACCGTTAACGCTTGACTCAGAGTGCAGCCCCGTCACGGTCGCCGGTCCGGATTCGAACCACTGTTTCAACGGAAGAGATGAAGATTTTTCCATCGCCGATCTCGCCAGTTTTCGCGGCTTCAGCGATGGCGGTCACGACCGTGTCCACCCTTGCGTCGTCAACGACCACTTCAACCTTGAGCTTCTGAAGAAATTCAACAGTGAACTCGGAACCCCGATAGCGCTCGACCTGCCCCTTCTGCCGACCAAATCCGCGCACTTCACTCACAGTCATGCCGACAATTCCCGCATTGACCAAAGCGAGCTTCACATCCTCAAGCTTGAATGGGCGAATAATGGCTTCGACTTTTTTCATGACGAGATCTTCGGGCAATCAATTGTGAATCAGGTCTGACTCACCGGGAGGGTGAGAGGGCTGGAAGAGGGTCGATATTTAATCCTGCTCCGGTGGCGTCCTGCCAGAGGGCTTCAGCATCCATTCGAGACACTGTGACAAGTCCGTTGGCCAGAAGCTCCCAGTGCTTTGACTCAAAGTGTGTTTGGAGCCAGAGAATTCCGTGAATGCTGGCAGGGGTCAATCGAAAAGAGAGGCCATCTGCCAGCAATTGGAGATCCATAAAAAGGGCTCGGTCTACACCCATTACGACTGGTCTTTGGTCCAATCGTTGTTCGTTTTGATACCGAATCAGGATTTGGCCTGGTGCTGTCTGTGCTGGTAGACGCTGCCGCGGTAGTGCAGTTCAACCGTGGCGCTCTCTGCGGCTTGGTGGTGCAGAGGAGCCTCGTAGTGGCTTCCGCGGTAGGTGTGCTCCACTCGGCTATCGCTCAGCTGTTCGTGCTGGGCTGGGTCGTAGGCGATGCCGCGGTATGTGCGTTGAAGAGTAGTCATAGTCATGAGATGGGCCTCGAAGGGGATGGTGGTTGTCCCGATCAGTGATCGGGGCCGCTTCGTGGGAAGGAGCGTTGCTTCGCCGCGCGAGTGGCTACTTCCGGCTGGAAAGGCGACGCATGACCGTTGCCTGAGCTCAACGTTTTGTCCTTCGATGCAGTTCTATCTCAAAACCGATGTTCATAGTGAACACTTTTCGGCTTTTGGTTGGAAGAGATTCCGTAAATGTCTCGTTCTAATGGGTTTGCCCCTCTCCCGTTGGGATTTAGGTTCTTTACAAACCGTTGCTTCTGATGCCTGCTATGGGCGCATCTCCTGCAGAAACGACCCGAACTCCTCTCTATGGCGAGCGGGCGATTGCCGAGGCCCAGTTGATCTGCTTCGACAACCCTCGGCCTGGTAGGCCCTATGAGGTCTCGATTGAATTGCCTGAATTCACTTGCCTCTGTCCTTTTTCGGGGTATCCAGATTTCGCTGTTTTGAGGCTTCTCTACCAGCCTGGCCCACGCGTCGTTGAGCTGAAGGCGATCAAGCTGTATGTGAACGGTTACCGCGATCGCTCCATCTCCCATGAAGAGGTGGCCAACCGGATCCTTGATGATCTGGTGTCAGCCTGCGACCCGGTTTGGATGCAGCTTGAAGCTGATTTCTATCCAAGAGGCAATGTCCATACCGTGGTGCGTGTCAGCCATGGGACACGTCAAGCCTGTTGATCAGTTGGGGCAGTTCCGCTGCGAAACCCAGCAGGTTTCGATTGCAAAGCCCGCCGATATGCAGGCGCTGATGCGTGCTGTCGCTGATGACCCAGATCTGACGCGTCGCAACCATGCTGAGCGCTCCACCCAGGAGCGTGATGGCAAAGCCGGCATAGACCAGGGGAACGCCGGGGTCACGTTTGAGCAAAAGACCACTTGCGGGAAGAATGTCGATCACCCTTAGGGGCAAACCCCTCACGTCGGCTCCTTCGCCTCCGGGTCTCAAATTGCTGAGAAGTGCACCGTTCGCGTCGAAGACCTGCACCGGACCCTGCTCACTGCTGGTGCTTAAAAAGACGGGTTCACTCCCGTCCGGACGCGTCGGTAGAACAAGTCCCCAAATCTGGTCCCCCAGCTCCGGGAATGTGCTGAGAGGGAGCTGCAGCATCGGACTCCTGCCGATCTGCACCGTGATTGCTGCCAAGGACCAGTCGGCTTGGTACACCGTCATTCCCTGATAGCGGAGTGGATGGTTCACGCTGATTGTTCGGAGCTCTTCCTCCTTTCCCGGTGGTGAAAGGGTCAGCGTGGACTGGAACTGCTCGGGGCGTCCGGCAGGGTCACGCGTGATCGAAAATTGCTCGAGAGTGAGGCTCAGTCGATTGGCTCCTGCAGGATCGAGAAGATCCAGAGAGCGTCCTGGTGCCAGAAAACGTTCCAGACGCTGACCGGCGAGGGCTCCCCAGGCAGCGCCGATCAGCAACAACACCAAGCCCGTGTGAACTAGCAGAGGGCCGACCCGTCCCACGACGCCGCGGCGCGCTGCTAAGCGATCCTGATGCTGCCTGACCTCCCAGCCCTGTGATTTCAGCTCTGAAGCAAGGCTGGATAGTGCTCCATCGCTGCTTTCACAGCTGACAGTTTCCGCAAGGGCCAGCTTGCTGAGCTGACGCGGGCGGGTGTAATCGATCCAACGCATCGCTGCTTGTAAAGCCGGCCATTGCCTGCGCCAACTGCAAAGCATCAGGGCCACACCGAGCCAGGCCAGCAAGATCAGAAACCACACGCTTGAGTAAAGATGATCCAGCTGAAAGGCCAGCATCTGGTCACCGTTGATCACTCCAAGCCACGGATCGGAATTGAACCGTTCCAGATAAAGCTCAGGGGCTTCTTGTTGAGGAAGGATCGTCCCCACAGCACTCGCCGCCGCGATGAGTAGCAGCAGAACAATGGCCAGGCGTAGATCCGAAAGGATCGCCAGTAAGCGACTCAAAGCACGCATTGTCAGACCAGTCGCGAAAGCAGCGTGAGCGATCCCACTGTGATCAGCACGGCTCCGCTGATGCTCGGGATCCATTGGCTCACGGACCGAAGTGCCATCAACTTCGGCAAGGAGGCTGCCACGCTGCCTGCCAGCAGCAAGGGCAGGACCTGGCCGATCCCGAAGCTGCTTAGGAACAGAATGCCAACAACAATATTGCCCGTGCTCGCGATCCAGCCCAGCAGAACGGCCAGAACGGGGGTTGTGCAGGGCGAGGCCGCCAGGCCAAAGGCCAGACCAGCTGCCAGGGGAGCCAGAGGTGCGGGGACCCGCTTGCTCCAGGCCATGGGGTCAGGTCCGGCGGGCAGTGGAATTCGAATCATGCCCAGAAGATTGAGGCCCATCACAATGGCCAGCCCCGCCACCAAGGTTGGGATCAGGCCAGGAACCTGGCCATAGATTCCACCCAACAAACCGCTGAGGCTTCCGAGCATCACCAGCGCAACAACAATTCCGGCTGAAAAAGCCAGGCTGCGTTGCCATGGGGCTTGTCGACCTTCAAAACCTGCCAGATAAGCGAGGGTGACCGGAAGAAGGGAGAGGGAGCAGGGGCCGAGGCTGGTGAGGGCTCCACCGATCAGAACAATGCCGAGGCTCAGGGGGCCCGGTTGTTGCAGGGCTTGATTCAGCAGCAGCTCACCATTTCGTGCCAGGTCGGAAAGAGCTAGTTCGAGGAAAGCGATGGTCGTGCCGGGCGGCCGGAAATTGCAGAGTTAAAGACTATCGATAAGGGCATCAATGCCGCTGAAGAGACCTACTCGTTGCTCTTTGGCCGCGGCCTCCGATCAGCCCGGTGGATTCCAGCGAACAGCGGATGAGTAGTCCCACGATTACGAAGCTCGACAGCAGCGAGTTCCCCCCGTAACTCATCAGGGGAAGAGGCAGGCCTGTTGTTGGCATGGCCCCGGAGGCTACAGCCACATTCATGATCGACTGGCCGACAAGCAGAGTGGAACAGCCAATGGCGACGAGGCGCGCCTGATTGCTGCGGCAGCGCATTGCCACGCGAAGGCCCAGGTAGCCGATCAGCATCAGAAAGAGCAGAAGAAGCAGCGAGCCCACGAGCCCGAATTCCTCGGCATAGACAGCAAAGATGAAATCTGTGCTCTGAATCGGCAGATATTGCATTTTTTGTGTGGAGAGGCCGAACCCTTGCCCGAACAACCCTCCTGACCCAATCGCTAAGAGGCTCTGGATCAACTGATAGCCATCACCCTGGGGGTCCTGCCAAGGATTTAAGAAGGAAACCACCCTCAGGCGTTGATATTCGTTGATCAGAATGCTTGCTGTCCCTAGAAAGCCTCCTGCGATCGCTGTTCCGAACAGTAGAAACAGTGGAAGGCCCGCTGAGAATGCCATTAACCAGATCAACAGTCCGCTCAGGGCTGCCGTGCTCAGGTTTGGTTGTTTGAGGATCAGAAGGACTAACACCGCAAAACTGCTGAGCCACAACAGCTTTTGATCCAGGCCCGTGCGTTTCCAGTGCGCGAAGAGGTTGGCGGCTTGCAGCACCACAAAAGGCTTGACGAGTTCGGATGGCTGGATCTGGACGGGGCCAACCACGAGCCAACGACTTGCGCCATTCACTGTGGTTCCCATCACCAGCGTTGCAGCGATAAGCAGGCATCCAATCCAGAGGGCAGGTCCGGCCAACTTGAGCCAGCGTCTGAGATTGGTGGATGCTGTGAACGCCATCAGACTCCAGCTGGCGGCCATCCACACCAGTTGGCGTTTGACGTAATAGGCACCTTCACCCTGCTCACGCACTGCAACCCACCAGCTGGCCGAGGCAAGTACCAGCAGGCCTGCGAGGCTCCAGATTGCAGTCAGAGTTAGTAGGAGCCGTGCTTCAGCGGGCCATGACGACCAATCGAGGGGGAGATGGCGTTCCCAGAACGCCCTTGAATCTTGTTCGGGGATCTGGCGTGTCCTAACGCTGCCCGATCGTGAGGATCGACTCCTCCTTGACATCACGGACGGGCTGCTCAATGGATTAACGAGGTTTAAGTGTATTGAGGCGCTTTATGCACGATTTGCAAGGGGATTGGTCATAAAAAAACCCGACCGAAGGCCGGGCTTGCACACGTTCGAGGCTCCTTTCAGTTCCCTACGTTCACCTGGCGTGAGCCAGTGCAGAGCTCAACCTTGATGATTCGTCCACCTTGTTTTTGGATCCGCTGTTGTTCAGCGAACCAGCTGTCGTAGGGAACCCACTTGGTGAAGAAGGTGTTCTGCAATT
>ERZ802824.42-NODE-42-length-55882-cov-16.5674_pt1 | contig 55882 bp, 49 predicted proteins | sample MGYA00345650_ERZ802824 | MGnify/ENA primary metagenome ERZ802824 (study PRJEB30503, sample SAMEA104212361) | marine metagenome | biome: Westerlies Biome; feature: [SRF] surface water layer (ENVO:00010504) within the epipelagic zone...; material: water (ENVO:00002006)... | reverse complement strand
ATGGCGAATCTGGACTAAAGTATCTTAGAAATAATAAGTCCAATTTGCTTCTTTTAGATTTAATGCTTCCAGGTATTAATGGATACGATATTTGTAGAATTATCAAAAGTGACCCCCAATTAAAAGATCTTTTGATAATAATGCTTACAGCTAAAGGAAGTGAAGCTGACATTGTAAAAGGTTTGGAATTGGGAGCAGATGATTACATAGTTAAACCATTTTCTGGTTCAGTTCTTTCTGCTAGAATTGCTGCTGTTTTGAGAAGAGTCAAAAAAACAGATTCAAAAATTTTAAACTTTGATAGCTTAAAAATAGACATTGGTAAACATCAAGTCAGTGTAAATAATTCTATAATAGATTTAACATTTAGTGAGTTTGAAATTTTAAGTATGCTTGCCCAAAATCCTGGTTTGGTATATACCAGATCTCAAATAATTGACTCTATTAGAGGAGATAATTATCCTGCTACTGATAGAACAATTGATTTTCAAATTGTAGGATTAAGAAAAAAATTATCTACTGCAAAAAAATATATTAAAACTATTAGGGGTATAGGATATAAGTTTAATGATGAAAAAGATTAATACTTCGATTAATGATTTAAAGTCAGTTCTTGATACTATACAATCGGGTGTTATTTCTATAAATAAAGATAAATTTTTAATTTTTTATAACGATAAAGCAAAAAGAATATTTTCTTTATCTGATGCATTCATTGGAAAACCAATATCAGGTATTGTTAGAAATCCCAAAATATTAAACTTCATTGAGCAATCAATGAAAGCTATTGAAAATCAAAATGAAATTAAAACCTTTGAAGAAGACTTTTTTATTGATGCTTCTCAATCATTTGATGCAAAAGTAACTTTTTTGAAAGTGGAAACATCCGTTAAGTCGAAATATTTAATTGTTTTTAATGATATATCATCTATCATACAAGCACAGAATTCTCAAAGAGAGTTTGTTGAAAATGTATCTCATGAACTTAGAACGCCAATCACTTCTATTTTAGCAGCTTCTGAAATAATTCCTTCAGAAACTCCTTTTAGAGATATAATTATTAGACAATCTTTGAGAATGAATGAAATAATTGATGATTTGCTGCAGATATCTATGTTAGAAAACAATGCTGTTTTTAATCTTCAAAAAGAAGAGATTAGTTTAAGTGATTTAATTTTATCTTCTGTTGAAACTGTGAAACACCTTGCAGATAAAAAAAATATAGATGTTGAACAGCCGAAAGATTTTAATTGTTGCAATTTAAAGGTTGATATAAGCCTTATTCAAAATGCATTATCCAACATTTTAAAAAATGCAATTATGTATTCAAATTCAAATAGCAAGATTAATATTATGTTGTACAGTCAACAAGATTCATGCATTATTGAAATAATTGATAATGGAAAAGGTATAAAAAAAGAAAATATTAAGAATATATTTAATAGATTTTTTAGAGAAGAATCCTCAAGAAGTAGAGATTATGGAGGTTCAGGTTTGGGATTACCAATTGTAAAAAAAATTCTGGATCTACACAATGGAGATATTACCATAGACAGTGAGATAGGCAAAGGAACTTCTGTAAAAATATTTTTACCTATTCAAACATAATCCTAACATAAGCTTTATATCTTTTCTTTAATTTTAAAGGAGATATAAAATTGAGAATATTTGGGGTATTATTTCTATCGTTAAGTTTCATTTTTTGTCAAGATTTATCTGTTCTAACTGGTACTGTCACCGATAAGGACTCCGGAAAAGCACTAGTTGGTGTAAATATCATTATTGAAAACTCAAATAATGGATCAGCCTCTGATTTAAATGGCTCATATTCAATTTTTATTCAACCTGGTAAAGTGGTATTAAATGTTTCTTATATAGGTTATAAGTCAGAAAGATTCTCAATAGGTCTAATCGAAGGACAGAATAATTTTAATATTGCTTTATCAATAGATGCCGTGCAGTTATCTGGTGTTGAGGTGACTGGTCAAGCAGTCGATGGTAGCGATATAAGCATAATGATTGACAGAAAAGAATCATCTAATGTTGAAGATGCAATAAGTTTAGAAAGAATGTCAAAAGCGGGGGATTCTAATGCAGCAGATGCGTTTAGAAGAGTGACTGGTGTTTCTGTAGTTGATAATATTGTTGCTGTAAGAGGATTAGGTGATAGGTATACAAATACGCAATTAAATAATTCTGATTTAGCTACCCCAGAACCTGAAAAAAGAGCTGTTCCTTTAGATCTTTTTTCCATTTCAATTATTTCTGGATTAAGTGCAAAAAAAACGTTTACTCCTGACCTACCTGGAACTTTTGCTGGAGGGGTTGTAAATATTAAAACTTTAGCATATCCAGATAAAAAAATAATGAAGCTAAAGTTTGGCGCTGGAACAATTTCATCAATTGATAATAGTAGATTTAGAACATCTAATAATGGAATTAATTTCTCTGGTATAGATGGAAATGATAATAAAATGCCTGATGTTCCAAAAGATTTTTGGTTGTCAGAGTTTAGATATCCATTAACATCTGGATCAACTAATCCACAAAACTATACTTCTTCACAGTGGCGTGAATTACTATCAATAAATACAAATAAATTTAAACAAAATTATCGTTTTAAGTCAAAAAGTACCAGTCCTCAGATTTCATTTGGTATTGAAAATGGTCAAAAGTTTAATAGTTCAAATGGTGATTATGAGTATGGATACTTTATAAATTATTCCTTTGGTAACTCTTATGATTTTGAGGATGAAAATATTGGTAGATATTATGATAATACAGAATTATCAAGATATTTGAACCTCCAAAGAGAAACATCTATTTATAATGTAAACCATGTATTAAATATGAGTACTGGTTTTAAATATTTACAAGATCATAAGTTTAAATTATCTTTTTTATTAAGTCATAAAGCTAGTGATAAATTATCTTATGCTTCCGGGCTACTTAAAAATTTAGAGGACGCAGTAACTATTCAGCATTATTATAGTGAAAAAGCATTATCAAATTTATCTCTTGAAGGTAATAGTATATTTTATTCTTCAAATCCAAGCGAACTTGATTGGTCAATAAATTTAGGTTCTGCCTCATTGTACGAACCAGATGTTTCCTCTCATACTTACTCTAGACAAAGCGCATTAAATCCTTACACTGTTGATGTAAGTAGTACGTCACCTGGTTCAAGATTTTGGGCTGATGGAGATGATACAAATAATAGTATAGATTTGTCATATAAAGTTAATTTTGAAAACTTTCAATTGAAGAGTGGACTTAGAATTCAGCAGAGAGATAGGACTTTTAAAAAGAGAATTTTTTATTATACTCATTCTAATGGAATATGGCCAAACAATCTTCTTGAGGTTAATGACAATGATTTTGGAAGATCATTTGACGAAGAAAACTTTTTTAATGGAAATAGTGGTTTAATTATTGTTGAAGAAGCAGCACAGCTTGCAAGAGCTGCATACGATGCAGATGAAAAGACAAATGCAATTTTTTCAATGATTGAAAGAAAATTTGATTCTTTTGCTATACCTATTACTTTTATTGGTGGTATGAGATATGAAATGTATACATTAGATCTTAGGCCATATAATACCGTAACTGGTCAAACGTATGTCAACCCTTACAACAACCCTACACAAGAGCCAACACTTGTAGATATTGATGAAAATTATGTACTTCCTTCTATCAATTTTATTTTAGACACTTCAAAGGATTCAAAAGTTCGATTTTCGTTATCTCAAACTGTTGCAAGAGCAGAATTTCGAGAATATGCACCTCTTGAATATCAGGCATTTTATGGAGATGATCAATATATTGGAGTCCCGACACTTGAACAATCAGAAGTCACAAATTTTGATCTTAGATACGAAGTATATCCTTCCGGAGGTGAAGTATGGTCAGTTTCATTATTTGCTAAAGATATGCAAAAACCTGTTGAAGAGGTATTATTAGTAAATGTAGAAAGATCATATAGTATGTATAATAATGCAAAATCTGCAGCGATTTATGGATTAGAGTTTGATATTAGGAAGAAGATAAATTTATTTCCCTCATCAAGTGCTACCCAAATTTTAACTGCAAACGCTACACTGTCATCATCAGATGTAAATGTAAATGATTTTGTAGTTTCTCCATTTGCAGTAACTCCAATTGAAGATCAGACCAATAGGCCATTAATGGGTCATTCAGAATTTTTAGGGAATCTTGCCTTGGATACAATTCTTAGTTCAGGATACGAAATTTCACTTTCTTATAATGGTTTTAGTGAAAGAATTATTAAAGTAGGGGATGTAACAGGACATTATTATGAAGCACCTTTTCATTCTTTAAATTTTACTTCAAAGAAAAAATTTGAAAATGGATTATCAGTTAGTGTAAGGGCAAAAAATCTTTTAAATAGCAAGATTGAACACTATTTGAAAACTGATACTGGAAATAAGTTAGATACAAAGATGCTTGAACCAGGTATATCTATATCTTTAAGTATGACTTACGATTTTAATTAAAAATTCAAACATAATTCTAACAAACTTCAAACAACAAACTCAATTTACCTATCTAATTTATTTGAGTGAAATTGGTTCACAATTGGTAATTAATTAAAAGGATAAAAAAATGAATAGTAAAAAAATATTATTATTATCGATTTTCGCAAGTATGTTTCTTTTAACATCATGTGAAGACGATTCAGAGACTGTAGATAATACTACTCTTCCTCCATCTGCACAGGCATTTAACGCTGAGCATGTGATGGGAACATTAACCTATAATTTTTCTATTTCAGATTCCCAGGCTGCATCTGTTGGTACTGGTACTGGAGTAGCATATTCATGGGATTTTAATGGTGAAGCAACTGCTGTTGCTGCAAGTGGTTCACATACATTCTCTTCAAGAGGTTTAAAAACTGTTATATTAACAGTTACTACAACCGCTTTAGATGGTACAACAACTTTGTCAAATTCATACTCAATGGATATGAATGTTGAAAGAAGTTTATATGGAGATGTTACTTCAGATTTAGATTTAAGCGGTGACTATGTACTTTCTGGTCAGCTACAAGTTAAAGATGGTGCAACGTTAACAATTGCAGCTGGATCTAACATTTATGCATTATCAGATGATGGTAATGGAAACGCTCCTGCAATCGTAGTATGGCAAGGTGGAATGATTGAAGCAGTAGGTACTGCTAGTGCTCCAATTATCATGACATCAATTATTGCAAGAGACGAACCAGACAGACTTCCAATTGTTGGTGGTAGAGCATGGGGTGGATTAATTATCTGTGGTTATGCACCAATTCAAGGCGGTGGAACTAGAACCGTTGAGGGTGTTGCTTCAGTACCTTATGGTGGTACAGATGCTGCTGATGACTCTGGTACATTAAGATATGTTTCAGTTCGTTATGGTGGTAGAGCAATTGCTCCAGATAATGAAATTAATGGTATTACATTAGCTGGTGTTGGAACTGGAACAGAAGTTAGTTACTGCGAAGTTGCTTACAACTTTGATGACGGTTTTGAAATGTTTGGTGGAACTGTTGATTTAAGATACTGTATGGTATACAAAGTTGGCGACGACGGATTTGATACAGACACTGGATACCAAGGAACAGGACAATTCCTAGTTGTTGTTAGAGGAGCAACCTCAAATAGAGGTCATGAAATGGATGGAAGAAACAGCAGCCAAGCTGCAGACGATTCATTTCCTAAATTCTCTAATGTTACGATTGTAGGAAATAATAGCGCTTCTTCAGAAGACGAGTCATTAAGGCTAAGAGAAGGAACTGCTGGACACTTCCAAAATTATATGTTGGTAGATCAGCAAAGAAGAGGCTTCCGTGCTACTAATGAAGATGGAAATTTAGATGGAACATTTGTTGTAAATGGTTCAACTCCTCCTTCAGATGATGCTGATGGAAGATACATCTGGTTAGACCCTTCAAATGTTATGGATGATGTACCTGAGCCTGCAACGGTTGCAGCTACTGATGGAACAGATCCAGGTGCTAGCTTTACATTTAATGCACAAGATGGTAACACTGGTGTAACAGAAGCAAACTTGCTTCCAGCAACCGAGTTTACAGGATCAACTCCAACTGAGGCTAGCATGGATGCGTCAGCAACATTTGTTGGTGCTTTAAAAGCTGGTTTCAACGATGATGCTTTTGATGGCTGGACAGTATGGTCAGAAGAAAGTAACTAAACTAATTTAATATGTAATATAGCATTTCCTATCGCGAATATTGCTACGAAAAGAGGGAAGAGTTTTCTTCCCTCTTTTTTTATCTGAATCCTAACATAATCCTAAATATTTTTTTGTACTTTTACTATATTATGGAGAATGAAATTGTCAGATAGAATACAAGATTTAAACTATAATTTATTAAAACTAAGCTCGTTAGTTGAAACGAATATTAAAGACGCGTTTAGTGCAATAGAAAAAAAAGATTTAGATAAATCGCAAACTGTAATAAATGTTGATTCTAAAATAAATATGATGGAAGTCGAAATAGAAAAAGAAGTCAACGAAATTATTGAAAAATTTCATCCCATTGATTCAGATTTGCGATATCTATTAGCTGCTTTGAAAATTAATAATGAGCTTGAAAGAATAGGAGATTATGCAACCAATATAGCTAGAAATACCCAGTTTATGGTTGAACATCCAGAGTTAGAATTACCTAAAATTCTATCACATTCGGCAGAAACTTTAACTTCAATGTTAAATGATGTTATTAATGCCTTTATTTTATCTGATGAAGCAAAAGCATTTGAAGTTATTGAAATGGATGATATTATTGATAACAATAATAGAGAGATATTTACTCTTTTTAAAGATAAAGCCAAAAGTAATTCTGAATTCTTAAGACAATTTATTGTTTTTACGAATATCTCTCGATATGTTGAAAGAGCTGCAGATCATACAACAAATATAGCCGAAGACATAATTTTTCAAATCAATGGTAAAATTGTTAGGCATGATGAAAAAATTTAAATTTATTAGGGGGTATTTTTAATGGACTTTTTAACCATTTGGTCTTTTTTAGGATTTTTGTTTGCTGTGTATGCAGTTACTGCAAATGATAGTATTCAAACCTTAGGAACATACATTGCATCTAACAGAGCTGATGTAAAGTGGTACTGGATGTTTGCTTATATGGGATCAATTTTTGTACTTACTATGATTCAAGGCTTTAATGCTGGAGACCCTGCTTTTGGTAGATTGACCGAATTTCCCGAAATTGAAATCATGTGGTACCATGCATTAGCACCACTTGTTTTAGTTGTTTTAACTAGAGTAAAAATTCCTGTATCAACTACTTTCTTAGTTTTATCTGTTTTTGCTGCTAGCGTTGAGGGATTAATGGAAAAAATGCTCTTAAAAAGTTTTGTTGGATATGGAGTTTCATTTGTTTTTGCATTTGCTGCATGGTACTTCATAAGTAAATATATTTTATATGAGGGTGAAAAAGGGAATAATAAATACAATAATTACTGGAGAACAGCCCAATGGGTTACAACCGGTTGGCTCTGGTCAACTTGGCTTTCACATGATATGGCAAATATTATGGTTTTCTTACCAAGATACTCGTCAGTCCCTACATTAGCTTTTCAAATACTTATAGTTGGAACAATGTTAATTGGATTAGCTTTTATGTTTTATGAAAGAGGTGGAAAAATACAAGAAATTGTATTATCTAAAACCAACACAAGATATGTTCGTTCTGCTACTTTAGTTGATTTAGTATATGTATTTGTACTGTATTATTTTAAAGAAGTTAATGATCTTCCTATGAGTACTACATTTGTATTTATGGGTATGTTAGCAGGAAGGGAAATTGGTATTATGTTTGCTCAAGGTTATGGAACCCTTAGGTATACCGATAAAAACGTAAAAGCTATTTTTCCAATGCTTTATTCTGACTTTTTTAGACTTATGCTAGGTTTAGCTATTAGCGTTTGTCTTGCCTATGGAATTCAATGGTATTCAAGTTTTTAATGCTTTATTTTAATTTATGAATCTTAGAAATAAACTCGTCTTAATTACTGGTGGTGCCAAAGGTATAGGCCTAGCTACTGCTCAAAGAATACTCAATGAAGGCGGCAAAGTCATTCTATGGGATTTCAAAGAAGACGATCTAAACAAATCTGTTAATAATTTTAAAGAACAAGGTTTTGATGTTTTTTCGCAGGTGTGTGATGTTACAAACAAAGAACAAGTATATAGCAATGCAAATATCATTAAAGAAATATTTGGTGGTATTGATATCTTAATTAACAATGCTGGAACAGTATATACAGGATATATGTTGGATCGTACTGACGAAGAACTAGAGAATATGATAAATGTCAATTTTACATCAATGGTTTATACTATTAGAGCGTTTATGCCAGCAATGCTTGAAAAAAACAAAGGGCATATTATTAATATTTCTTCTGCATCTTCATTAATTGGTGCTCCTAAATTAGCAATATATGCAGCAACAAAATGGGCTGTCATGGGGTTGACAGAGTCTTTAAGACTCGAAGCAATTAAGATGGGTAAGAAGGGTGTAAGATTCTCTTCAATACATCCCAACTTTTTGAAAAAAGGCTTATTTGAAGGAACAAAACTTAATATTTTAGGATCAATATTTGCTCCAGGCGTCAAATCGCATGATACGGTAGCAAAAGTAATTGTAAATAGAGCAATTCGTTTTGGATTTCATTCACCTAAAATTCCATGGATTATGAACCAATCTGTTTTATTAAGAGCTTTGCTCCCTAGTTCTTTGCTGGTAAAATTTGGCAGTCTTTATGGATTGAATAGTATGATGGATGACTATACTGGCTATAAGGATGGTCGATAATTTTTTTCTTTACTATGAGTATCGATAATAATTAGAATAAGCTCATGAATAACTCAATAAAGATATTAACAATTATTTTTAGTTTTTCACTTTTCACTAGCTGTGAAAATGAGCCTACTACGCCGCAGGATGAAAAATCATTAATTGTGACTTTTGAAGATTCGTTGAGCTATTCTATGGGGATTAATATTGCTCAAAATTTACCAGAGACTCAACTAAATCGTGATCTTGTAAAAGAAGGCATGGATGATTTTTGGCAAAAAAATCAACCACGATTAAATAATGTTGATAGACAGACAGTATTGCGCAAATTCAATATAATAAATTCACAAATAGAAAGAGATGAAATGCAAGCAGTAACAGAAGATGCTAGAAAATTATCTAGAGAAAATAAAATTTCAGGACAAGAGTTTTTAGATAAAAATAAATTGAAAGAAGGCGTACGTGTACGTCAACGTAGTGGATTGCAATATAAAGTACTTAAAGAAGGTTCTGGTAAAATTCCAGATTATGATGATGAAGTAACTGTTCACTATAGTGGGTCTCTTATTGATGGGTATAAATTTGACAGTAGTTATGATCGTGGTCAGCCTGCTGTATTTGGAGTCAATGGTGTGATAGCGGGATGGACAGAAATACTACAAACAATGCCTGTTGGTTCACAATGGGAGGTATATATACCGTCTAATTTAGCTTATGGAGAAAGAGGGGTTCCAGGTTCTAAGTTGGGAGAATATGTTATTCCACCTTCCTCAGTCCTTATCTTTCAAATAGAGCTATTAGGTATCACTGAGTAATTCCCAGGCTTTTTTAAAGTATTGAATCAATAATTTCAAATAATAATTTAAATAGGAGACGTTTAATACGATGTTTTTAAAAAAATGGAAAATGAAGAATTTTTTTAAAAGTTTTACCAATATATTTGTCATATCGATAGCATTGCTATTTATAAGTAGCTGTCAGAACAATGATAAAATTATACTATCTGATCCTCTATTCTCTACCGAATCTATAGAAAATGCTGGTATAGACAGCATAGGATTTCTAATGAGAAAACATGTCATTGTTGTTACCGTGAAAGATAAAAATGAGATTCATTTGTATGGTGCAATGGATGGAAAATTTAAAAAATCTATCTCTCGCGAAGGTGCTTTTCCGAATGGTGTCACAGTAATAAATGATCAATTTGTCCTAGTAACTGAAAGAGATAATAAGCATGTTGCCGTATTTAACACTTCAATGGAATTTCTAGGTTCTTTTGGAGAAAATGAATTAGGAAGTCCTTATGGTATTTCTTACTACAAGGTTGATGATGGCAAGTACAAGGTATTTGTAACAGATAGCTATGAATACAATAATCCAAAACAAGATAGAATCCTATCATGGGATTTCAGTATTAATGACGACACTTTCGCTGTTAGCTCTGCATCAATATTTGGAAATCCAACTTTATATCAAGTAGAAAGCATTCATGTAGATAAGCATTTTAAAACAATGCTAGTTGCTGAAGAAATGGAAGAGCATCATAAAATAATGGCGCTAGATCTAGAAACAGGTCAAACAAAAGTGGATGATTTAGGAGATTTTAATAGAGGTAATGACCCTGAAGGTATTGCTTTAGTCAAAAATAAAGATAATACAGGGTATTGGATTTGTACTGAACAAAGTAAAACTGATAATCGTTTCCATTTGTACGATCGTCAAACCTTAGAACGTATTTCCACCATGTATTTAGAAGATGTTTCATACACAGATGGAATTACTACAGCATATATGCACGGAAATTGGTATTTATATGCAGTAGATAATGACAAGCGTGTTGTAGCATTCCAATTGCCAGAAATCAATTAGAAATCTTTGTTTATTTATTTATATTTGTTTAAATGCACAATTCATTTTAGATAGTCATGTTTGATTACTTACTATATTTAATCACTCTTCTTTGCGCGATATATTTTTTTAGAAATTCAATTATTATAAACATCTATAAACTACCAATTATAAGAAAGTCATGGCAGCTTCCTGATATGGATGCAGGTAGTGTTACCTTGAAAAATAATGATAAGCCAGTAGTCGTTTGTTGTGGTGACAGTATTACTCATGGACATATTGGATATAATTGGGTTGGCTCTTTAAGAGAACAAGATTCTTCTAAAGTGTATATTAATGCTGGTATCAATGCTGATCTCACCTGGAACTTAAATCAAAGAGTAGATGAGATCATAAAACATAATCCTGACTACATCACTATATTAATTGGAACTAATGATGCGATTGGAAGTCAGCCTGTAAAATTAATTCAAGATTACTATATTCAGACAAAAAACCTTCCTAAAACTCCTTCAATAGAGTGGTTTGAAGAGCAGATTGAAATTTTTATAAAAAAAATAAAAGAAAATACTTCAGCTAAAATTGCAATTACTACACTTCCATGGCTTGGAGAGCAAGAACATGCTTCCATTATTGATGTAATTAAAAGTCATAACGATATAATTAGAAGAATGGCATCAAGATATGACTTATCAGTTCTAGATTTATTTTCAAAATTTAGCAAACACATAAATTCTAATCATAGCGTTCCATATACTACTTCTGAATTAAGGAGATTACGTGGACTTAGAGCTGTTATCCTTCACTATGTTTTTGGATGGAGCTGGACCAAGATTGGAGCAAAGTATAACCTAAAATTACTTTGCGATCATATCCATCTCAATGAAAGAGGAGGATATTTAATGGAAAATCTCGTCAAAGAATTTTTATCAAGTTAATATTTTAATCTATTTCTTTTAATGCCTCAACCAGTTGATATTCTTTTTCAAATATTTTTTCCATACCACCTTCTTCTTTAAGCAAAATATATCCATAAGACTTTGAACCAATTGCAATTTTATCTCCATAGCGAGTATCGTACCAATATTGATCACCTTTACTGTCAATAATTACTTGATATCTACCATTTTGATTGTCTTGTTCATGATCATCGAATCCCATTAACAAAAACAAATTTACGGTTGTTAATATTCCAATTAAAAAACTTTTAATATCTAATTTCATGTTTATCTCCTTTTTGATTTTTTTAAATATAATAGTATAGTTCTGTAACATAAAAGATATAAAGAAATAAATGAGAGGAGGTTTGTTGTCGTACCCCGGACAGGATTTGAACCTGTGACCTACGGATTAGAAATCCGTTGCTCTATCCAGCTGAGCTACCGGGGCATGCAGAGAATTTAGTTAATTAAAAAAATATTTAAAGACCTTTTTTCTAATTATTTATCGAGGGGGTCTCGTCGGAGATATTTCTTGCAATAATTCATGTTTAGCTGTAGTATTGAGAAGATTACAATAAAAAAAATATTTTCAATTAAATTTTCAAGGAGAAAATCATGGCTGAAAAAGTAAAAACAACAGGCGTTAGTAAAGAAAAAGGCTATTTATACTACTTAGGTAAAGATGGTAATGTATGGCGTTCAGGTATGTCACGAGGCGGATCTGGCGGCGGAAATGCAGAAAAAGTTGCTGATGCAGGCGTTACACGTGAAAGCGGATTCTTATACTTCATCGATAAAGACGGAGATGTATCACGCGCACCTATGGCTAGAGGTAGAGGTTAAATTTTAACTTTTATTTTTTAGATATTTAAATAAAAAAGGAGCATTAATTGCTCCTTTTTTATTTAATAATTGAATTTTTCTTACTTGAAACAATTCCACTTGATACAATCATTCTAAATCCTTCTTCTACATCTACTCCAGCATCTGATGTTTCTTCTTTGGGAACTATTAAGAAGAACCCGGAAGTAGGGTTAGGCGTTGTAGGAACAAATAGATGGTAGAATTCTTCATTTGTTTCGTTGGTAGATTCGCTTGTTACAAATCCTAAAGTCCATATATTCTTTCTTGGATATTCTATATAAACCACTTTTTCAAAAGAGTGAGACCCTCCACCAGAAATAGATTCTATAATCTGTTTAGTTGTTGTATATATCATTCCAACTAGTGGAATATTTTTGAAAATTCCTTCAAGCCATGCAACTACTCTTTTACCGAAAACGTTTCTAGCTAATGCACCTATAATCACTAGATAAATGATTACAATAACTAGTCCAATAATAGAGCTTAATAAATTAAAACCAGGGAAAGTAACATCTACAAACTGTTTCAGAGGTTCTGATACTTTACCACCTAATGCAATGGTGATTGTAGCAATCACTTGAAGCACATAAACAGTTAGTGCTATAGGTATAGTAATTGCTAAACCAGCTAAAAAAGAATTCTTTATTTTATTTCCCATATCTATTATCAATTTATATAAAATTTTAATTTACTTCCTATATATAAGTATCGAGCTCCCTAAAATAAAAATTGTACCAATAATTTCTTTTGTGCTAAGTACTTCATTTAGAAAAATCCAACCCAAGATAATAGCAACTATTGGAGGGAAAATAGCAACATAAGTGACTTGAGTTACACTTAAATACTGATAAAGCCAGAAGTAAATACCCCAAGATATAACCCCACCAAATAAAACAAGGTATGCACTAGCAAATAGCAATTGATCTGTCCAAACTATTTGTGAAAGATCTTCTTTAAGTAAAGATGACAACGAAAGCATAATAACACCTGTTAGTACCTGACACACCGCATTCATCTGATATGGCCCTACAACATCATTATATTTCTTATAAAGAACACTTGGCCATGCTGCAATTATAATAGCTCCTACAAGCACCATAATTGCAAGAAATGACTGCGATTGTAAATCAATCGATTGATTAGATCCAATAAATACCATACCAATAAATCCTAGAAATAATGCCTTAAGCTTATTAGAAGTTAATTTTTCATTATCATCCTCTTTTAGCATGAAATGAGCCATTACGCTAGTAAATAAGGGAAATAATCCCCATAAAATAGAAGATATACTTGAATAAACATATTGTGTAGCCCAATAGGTAATACCATATGAAAGAGCAAAATTTAATAATCCAAACGATAAATATAATTTGATGGCTTGCTTATTAAAGGGAATCGTTTCTTTTCTGAAAAAAATAATTAGAAAGAATAAGAGCCCTGATAGAAAAAATCTAAATCCTACTCCAAAAAAAGGAGGGACTCCTGCATTTAAAGAGATTTTAATAAAGTACCATGTAGACCCCCAAATCAAGCATAATGCTATAAAAGGAAAAAGAATTTTGTTATTCATTACTTAGATTTGTACAGAGTAGTTAAGAAGGTACTAGCAACATAAATACTTGAATATGTTCCTATAATTACTCCTACAAGTAAAGTAAATGCAAAAGGACGTATAGTTGCTCCACCATACATTAGTAAAACAGTAATAACTAGTAATGTAGTCATTGATGTAATAAGAGTTCTACTAAGTGATTGATTAATACTTTTATTAATAGTTGATTCTAGTAATACAGTACCAGAAGATTTCATATTTTCTCTAATTCTATCAAGAATAACAATAGTATCATTTAAAGAATATCCAACAATAGTTAAGAACGCAGCTACAGTGCTCAATGTAACTTCATAGCCAGTGAGTGAGAAAATTCCTAGCGTGATTGTAATATCATGCACAAGTGCTAAAATTGCACCAAGAGCAAATTTGAATTCAAATCTAATAGAAATATATAATAGGATTAGTGCAAGAGAAGATAGGATAGACCAAAGCGCTTTTCCACTTAGTTCAGTACCTACCTTAGGACTAACAGAATCTAATGAAAGAATAAAATCATTTTTATCTGCTGGAGCTTTATCACCCATGGTTTTATAAACATGGTTAACAATATGTTGAGCAAAATCAGGTGATACATTGTCTCTAATTTTTACTTTAATCATTACATCATCTGTGCTTCCAAAATGTTTAATTTCTTCGCCACTCAAATCAATGATTTGTCCATCTGATTCGACAGCACTCATAGCTGTTCGAACTTCCTCAATATCTACATTCTCAGAAAAATTTAACCCAATCATGGTACCACCCTTAAAATCAATACCAAGGTTAATTCCTAATAAGAGTAATACAATAGATCCTATTCCCATAATACCAGAAATAGTAAAACCAGCATTCTTAAATGCCATAAAGTTTATTTTTGTATTTTCCATAAATTTCATTTTATATACTCAACTTCTCAATATTTTTTCTTGATGTTATAAAGTCAAAAACAAACCTTGTTACTATAATTGCAGTAAACATACTTACAATGATACCCCAGAATAATACTGTGGCAAAACCTTTAATTGGACCACTACCATACTGATATAATACAGCTGCTGCAATTCCTGTTGTTAGATTTGCATCAACAATCGTAGTAATAGCTCTTTCATAACCTGAGTCTATCGCTGATCTTACAGATTTACCATTTCTTAGTTCTTCCTTAATTCTTTCGAAGATAATAACATTAGCATCAACTGACATTCCTACAGTCAAGATAAGTGCTGCAATACCTGGTAAAGTTAAAGTTGCTTCCAACAATGCCAGTACTCCTAGTAGCAATATAAGAGTCCACATAAGAGAAAAACTTGCAATTAATCCTGATGCTCGATAATAAAATATAATAAATAAAACAATTAGTAATAGACCAATCATAATTGATGATGTCCCTGCATTAACGGAATCTGCACCAAGAGAAGGACCAACTACTCTTTGATCAACAATTGTTACAGGAACTGGCAATGCACCAGCACGTAGTACAATAGCAATATCTTCTGCTTCTTGAATGGAGTCCATTCCTTCGATAACAGTTCCCCCACCAAAAATTTGGCTTCTAATAACAGGAGCCATGTGTACTTTTCTATCTAATACAATTGCAATTCTTTTGTTGATATTTACTCCAGTAATTCTAGACCACTCTCTTGAACCTTCATTATTCATTTCAACTTGTACAGTAGCTTGTCCAGCACTTACACCTGATTGACTTAACCTCATTTGAGCATCTTCAATTACACCACCAGTCAATTCTGCATTATCAACTAAGTGATACAATAAATAAACTTCTTCTTCTTCACCAAAATCATTAATTAAAGTTTCAGGAGAATTTCCAGTAAGAAATAAACTTCCGGTAGCATCTAAAACTTGTTGAACACTTTCTTGGCTAAGTATATTTTTGAGTGCAGGTAAATTATTTGAAGAAACAGCTAAGTCACTTCCACTAACCGCTATTAATAAAGAGGAAAATCCTAAATCGTTATTTGCAGACGCATCGCTATTAAATAATTGATCAACATTATCTTCTTCTGTGTCATTGGCAGCAGATGTAAGATTATCAATTTGTCTTACAATTGTATTGGTACTTTCAACATCTTTTACAATCATTAATTCTAATAAGGCTGTACTTTGAAGTAATTCTCTTGCACGCTCAGAATCTTGGATACCAGCCAACTCAACAACAACTCTATTGTTACCTTGTTTTTGAATCGTAGGCTCTGATACTCCAAATTGATCTACACGATTTTGAATAATTTCAATAATTCGATTAATCGAATCTGTGGATTGAAGGTCTAATTGTTCAATGATTTGTTCTTTTGTTTTACCATAACTAATGAAATATCTAGGTAATTTTAAATTCTGTTCTTCTGCTTTCTCTTCAAAGACAGTGAAGAAGTCTGCACTATTATTTGTATACTCTTTACTTAATTCATCAAGGAATCTATCAAAATTTTTATCTTTATTTTTAGCCAGACTACTAATAAGCTGAGGAAGATCTACTTCAAGAACAATATATATACCACCCTTTAAGTCAAGTCCTTGCTTAATACTTTTTGATTCATAATATGCAATCTCATCTTTTGATAAGTTATTTTTTGCGTCTTCACTTAACAGTAAATATCTAATTGATGGAAAAAGGGCATAAATCCCTAATCCAAAAATGAATAGAATTGATAGTAATCGTGTTCTTAATGTATTGTTCATATTTTATTTACTTTAAAGTGAAAGAATTTAATACTTTCAAATACTTTTTCACTATTTTTTTAAATTATATTTAACTCTTTTCCAACAGCATGAAAAGCTTCCAATGCATAATCTAATTGTTCTTTGCTGTGATCGGAAGAAATCTGAACTCTAATTCTTGCCTGGCTTGTAGCTACAACTGGAAATGAAAATGCAATTACATATATATTCCTTTTTAATAATTCTTCAGACATTTTCACCGCTTTTTTTTCATCGTAAATCATTATAGGAATGATAGGATGATCAATTCCCTTAATATCAAAACCATGATTTTTAATTTTTTTTCTAAAATACATAGTATTTTTATCTAATCTTTCTTTATGACTATTGTCACTTTCAATAATATCAAAAACTTTAATACATGCAGCAACCAAAGGAGGCGCTAAACTATTTGAAAATAAGTACGGCCTTGATTTTTGTCGAAGAGTTTCGACTATTTCCTTTGAAGCAGATACAAATCCTCCAGATGCTCCACCTAGGGCTTTTCCAAATGTTGAAGTAATAATATCAATATCATCTAATACATTATGGTAATCTCCACTACCTTTACCTTCATTACCAAGAAAGCCTGTTGCATGACAATCATCAACCATTACCATAGCATTATATTTTTTTGCTAGCATAACAATTTCTTTTAATGGAGCTACAACTCCATCCATACTAAATACACCATCTGTTGCAATTAATTTTAATCTAGCATTGGAGCTTTTTAGCAATTCTTCTAAATGTTCCATATCCGCATGCTTGTAGCGATTTTTTTCAGCCTTGCTAAGCCTAATTCCATCAATAATAGATGCATGATTTAACTCATCAGAAAATACAGCGTCTTCCTTTGAAAGAATGGTTTCAAATAGTCCTCCATTAGCGTCAAAGCATGAAGAATAGAGGATGGTATCTTCTTTTCCATGGAATTCACTTACTTTATTTTCTAAGTCTTTATGGATGGTTTGAGTGCCACAAATAAACCTAACGGAACTTAAACCAAATCCCCATTCATCGATTGCTTGAATAGCAGCTTTTTTTATAGCAATATCATTTGATAGTCCTAAATAATTATTAGCACAGAAATTAATAACCGTTTCTCCTAATACATTTATTTCAGTTTCTTGCGGAGTTTGGATGATACGCTCATCTTTAAATGTACCATCTTGCTTGATTTGCTCAAGTTGATTTCCTAAAATATTTTTAATGTTTGCCATAATGCTTTTTTATTTCTGGTATCAGATATTCTTTAAAAGTTACATCATTATTCTGTTTATTAATAAAATTCCATTTCTCTGAAGCTTGCTCACAATTTAAATTTTCAGGCCAAGTGTCTGCAATAGATTGAAATTTAGAGTCAACTTCATAATCTACAATAAAATTTGGAAATTCCTTTTTTAGTTGTTTAATAATCTCTTTTGGACTCAAGGTCATTTCTTGCACATTAAATGCTCTAAGGTTGGAATCAATATTCTCAACAGACATAATATCTCTAATAGCTTTAACCGCATTTTCAATTCCAAGAAAGGGTAGTATTGTCATTGGATCTACTTTACAAATAAAGCTTTCATTGTTACAAGCTGCATGCAGCATTTGCGGAGCAAAATCAGTTGTACCTCCATAGGGTATGGTGTATGGACTTATAATCCCAGGTAATCTCAAGCATCTAAAATCAATACCGAATCCGAGTTTAAGACTTTCTTCATGTTTGTTAGTACCATACTGTTCTATAGCTAGTTTATTGCATCCATATATAGTTTGAGGCTTCATGATATCTAGCTCTTTTGCATTTTTTAACTTTCTTGGTCCATATACTGCGATTGAGCTAGGAAAGAAAATCTTTATAAATGATTTATTGGTCTGAGCATAATGCATAGCTGTATTGATTATTGCTTTTGATCCCTCTTCATTTACTTTATTAGCTAATTCAGGGTTATCATTTGCAGATTGGCTGAGAAGAGCAGCAAAATGATATATTTCAATAATATTGAAATCATTAAAAATAGATTTTATGACATCTTGATTAAGAATACTGTCTTTTATAAACATTACATTATCATATTTTATATCTGATTTATTAATGTCTAAAGCAATGATATGAATTTTTCTTTTGCATAAAGAATGAAGAGTTTGTCTACCAATTTCTCCATTAAATCCTGTAATTAAAATCGCATTTCTCATATTGTAAATTAACTCAATTGTGATGATTTTTTAAAAACTTTGTATTAAGAGTGAATACCAATTAAATTTTTTGCTCAAATGAAAAAAACTATAGCAATAATTAATCAAAAAGGTGGCGTCGGTAAAACCACTACGGCTATTAATCTAGCTGCAAGTTTAGCTCTATTAGAAAAGAAGACTTTACTAATAGATTTTGACCCACAAGCAAATGCTACAACTGGTTTATCAAATTTTGGGATTAATAGTGACTATTCTATCTACGATGCATTGAGTAGTAATCAAACAATGAGAAAGGTTATTTCTTCCACTAATCTAGATTACTTAGATTTCATTAGATCAGATAATAATCTAGTGGGATGTGAAGTAGAATTAGTTGGAGTTCAAAGTAGAGAAAAGCAATTATTGCGGTTAATTAATAAAGTAAAAAAAGATTATGATTTTATCTTAGTAGATTGTCCTCCATCTTTAGGGTTATTGACATTGAATGTTTTAGTGGCATCAAATAATATTCTTATACCTATCCAAAGTGAATTTTTTGCCTTAGAGGGCTTAAAAAGCCTGCAAGACACTATTAAATTAGTTCAAGAAAATATTAATAAAGATCTAAAGATACTTGGGATTCTAATCACCATGCATACAAAGAGATTGCGTTTAGCAAAAAAAGTAGAAGCTTTATTAAAAGCAAATTTTAAAAATAAGTTGCTTAATACAAAAATAAGCAGAAATATTAGATTAGCTGAGGCTCCAGACGATGGAAAGCCAGCTATTATGTATGATGTTGATTGTGCTGGAGCAAAAAACTATATGGAACTAGCATTGGAAATTTTAAATGAAAAAAAATAATCAAATAGGTCAAGGTATTGGAGCATTGCTTTCACCTAATAAGTCATCTGATAACTTAGAGCAGAACAGTATCCTTATCAGTAAAATTTCTCCTAATCCAAATCAGCCCAGAAAACTTTTTGACGAAAAAGCATTAAAACAACTAGCACAATCGATTGATGAAAAGGGTTTAATAAGTCCAATAACAGTTAAAGCGTCAAACAATAAATACATTATTGTTGCAGGTGAAAGAAGGTTCAGAGCTCATCAGTTGCTAAAGAAAAAAAGAATTTTAGCATATATAATTGATGCAGATTCTAATAAAGATATCATGTATATGGCATTAATTGAAAATATACAAAGAGAGGATCTAAATGCTATAGAGCAAGCAAAAGCTTATCAATACTTGAAAGATAATTTAAATAGTTCTATAACTGAAATTGCAAAAACTGTAGGTAAGTCTCGTCCAGCAGTTTCAAATTCATTAAGATTGTTAAACCTGCCTTTAGAAATACAGGATAGCATTCTTAAAAATGAAATTAATGCAGGTCAAGCTAGAGCGATATTACAAAAAAAGACCTCCCAGGGTATGATCTTTTTGTGGAAGCGATTACTGAAAGAAAAAATGTCTGTAAGAAAAGTTGAAGCGGCAGCTTCTAATAATACAAAATGGGATCAGCAGATAAAACAAATTGAGACAAATATTTCAAGAATTATTGGAACTAAAGTTTCTATTAGCAATAATAAGAAAACAAAGAAAGGATTTGTTAAAATTCATTTCGATTCAAAGACATGGGATAGGGTAATAAGTAAACTAAAAAGTGTAAAGTCAGATTTTGAGTAGCATTTTATTTCGATATAGATTAATTAATGAAATTTAAAAAATATAAAATATTATTCATTTCGCCTTTTAATGATAAAACATGGCAATCTGAATTTAATAGGCCTACTCTGATTGCAGGATTATCTGTTATTGCTCTTTCATTTATTGCTTCTTTATCATTAATTCTTCTTTCCATACCAATTGTTAAGGAATATTTACAAATCACTGCTATTAACAATGAAATAAAGCAACAAAAGGAGATAATAGATAATATAGATAAGACCTTAGAAGATATTGGTGTAATGAAATCTTACATTGAGAGTATTATTACCTCAGATGATAAAGATATTATACCAGATAATAATATTAGGTTTATGGTTACAGACAATATTCCTTCTACTAAACCAGCAAATGGAATTATAAGTAAAGAGTTTGATTTAAATATTCTTCACTTTGGAATAGATATTGTAAATGATGAATCAACTCCTATTTTTGCAGTTGCAAATGGAGTTGTAATTTATAGTGATTTTTCAAGGGAGCTTGGGAATGGAGTTGTCATAGATCATCAAAACGGATATTATTCTCACTACTATCATAATGAAGAAAATTTTGTGAAAAAAAATGAAAAAATTGATGAAGGAATGTTGATTGCTAAGCTAGGAAATACGGGAGTGTCTACTGGACCTCATCTTCACTTTGAAATATGGAAAGATGGACAGCCTATTGATCCATTCACTTTTTTCCCTGATTTCTCAAAAAAATCTGATAAATTTGAGGAGGACTCTAATGAATAATAAATCAATTAATAGCCAAACAATTATAGCAGAAGATGTTCAAATTGATGGTGATATGACATTAAGTGGTAATATTACTATTTATGGTGAAGTTAGAGGATCAGTTTCTACCGATGGAGCTATTCAGCTAGCAAAAAGAGGCAAGATTTTTGGAGATGTGAAAGCTTCAACTATACAAATCAACGGATATATTCAAGGAGATGTCTTTATTAATGGATCAGCCGAATTATTAGGAAAATGTGAATTGGTTGGAGATTTAAAATATAAAGTATTAACGATACAGGATGGCGCTCAATTTTCTGGACGCTGTGAAATCATCGAAGATGATTTTGATATATAAATGAACCCCCCTAAAAGATCATTAAGCTCAATTATGTCAGAGAGCTATGCTATTTATTTTGAATTTTTTGGAATTATTCTTGCATGGATATTTTGTGGATATTTGATTACCAAAAATATTTCTTATTTTGCAATCATATTTGGAGTAATACATGGATCTATTTCGGCTTATAGGCACGTTATAAAAAAATAATTAAAAATTCTAATTTTTTTCCTGTTTTTCCTTACATGTTTTTATTAATATTTCGGCAATGATTGTCGGTGAAAAAATTGCAGAAAAATGGTCAATGGACCAAGCAGCTCAATATGCCAAAGATCATGTCATCGACAGCGATAAATTAGCTGAAAAAAATATTTTCGATTTTGAAATTTTAACTACTCTAACAGAAAAAGCATCTGCATTTGGACTGCCTATTGATTTTGCAATTTCCAAACACGTATTTCTTTTATTTTTTGTATCATTCATAACTGTTGGAACGATAGTGACTTTAGTGCAGAGCTATATTTCTCATAAAAAAAATATCCCTAATAAATTTATGAGTATGATAGAAATGATGGTTGTTTATTTAAGAGAGGATGTTCTAAAAACAACAATCGGAAATAAAGAGCATAGAGACTGGGCTCCTCTAATATATACAATTTTCTTTTTTGTTTTATTCTCAAACATTTTAGGATTGATTCCAATTTTTGACCTTTCTGGATTGATAGGTTCTTTAGGATATAAATTCGAAATCTTTAAAGAAAAATATAATGTTCTTTATGTACTATCAAAAGGAGGCAATACTGTTACTGCGAATATTAATGTCACTTTCGCATTAGCGACTATTTCTTTCTTTGCTTTTATTGGTGCTGGAATCAAGAAATATGGTTTCATGCAGCACTGGAAAAATTTAGCCCCTTCTGGATTACCATGGCCGTTATATTTTGTTGTAGTGCCTATAGAATTTATGGGTCTTTTTATACGTCCTTTAGCTTTAACTTTAAGGCTAGCTGGTAATATGATGGGTGGGCATATAGCTTTAGTTATTTTTATAACATTTATTTTTAGTGCTAACGCTGAACTTGGAGCATTTGCAGGCTTTGCCATAGCTCCTTTTTCTGTTGCGCTTGCACTAGGTTTAACTATGCTTGAACTGCTTGTTGCAGTAATTCAAGCTTATGTATTTGCTTTATTAACAGCCGTTTTTATAGGAATGGCAATACACGTAGATCATTAACACAAAAAAAGGAGTCTCACTATGGGAGCAGGATTAGCAGTAATAGGTGCAGGAATTGGTATTGGTTTAATTGGTTATGGAGTAGCTCAAGCTATTGCAAGACAACCTGAAGCAGCTGGAGAAATTAGATCTCAAACATTTCTTTTAGCAATTTTGGTTGAGGGAGCAGCAATTTTGCTTGGATTATTATCATTGGTTCTTGGTTAATAGTAAACGATAAACGTAAGGAAGAAGTATGGATTTATTAACACCAGATCTTGGTACTTATATTTGGTCATTATTTATTTTTATGACTGTTCTTTTTGTACTAAAGAGATATGCATGGAATCCTCTTTTAGATTTTCTTGAAGAGAGAGAAGAGGATATCGCAAATTCTTTAAAAATGGCGGAAAGTGCAAAATCTGATTTAGAGCAAATAAAAGATGAGTCACAAAAAATACTAGATCAAGCCAAAAAAGAAGGTAAGGTTATCGTAACTGATAGCAAGCAAAAAGCTGAAGATTCAGCAAATAAAATTTTAGAAAGTGCGAAGGCAAAGTCAGATGAATTTATTGTCGATGCAAAGTCTAAAATTGAAATCGAGAAGCAGCGAGCAATTAAAGAAATCAAAGAAGAAGTTGTTGATCTTAGTATTGATTTAGCTTCTAAGATATTACAGAGAAATGTGAAAGATGATGATAACGATAAATTTATTAAGTCTTCACTAGATGCAATGAAAACAGATGAAGCAAAATCATAAAAAAATAAAGATATATTCTGAGGCGCTATGCAATAGCGTGGATACTTTTGAAACATTTCAAAATATTAAAGTATCTTTAAATGAACTCACTGCTTTATCAAAAAAAGATCTAACGATTAATACATTTCTAAAGTCAAAATCAGTTGATATGAGTAAGAAAATGGACATTTTTACAGAAGCCTTTAAGGAAGTTTTTGATAAAAATTTACTTGAAGTACTTTTAGTCATGATTGAAAATGATGATATGAATTTGTTAATTGATGTAAATAAGAGTTTTGTAGTTTTAGTAAAAGAAAAATTGAACATAGCATATGTTGAAGTAACATCATCCGCAGAAATGGATGAGAATATGAGAAATCAATTATCAGATAAGCTGAGCGACATAACTAGTAAGAAGATTGATATTAATTTTTCAACTAATAAAGATTTAATTGGAGGATTAAAGATTAAAATTGATGATATGCTATTTGATAGTAGCTTGAAAACAAAATTAGAAAACGCAAAATCAAAATTAATAGGGGTATAAATGGATATTAAAACTAATCAAATCGGCGATTTATTACGCGACCAAATTAAAAATATCGACGACAATGTTGACGTTAATGAAGTTGGTGAAGTTCTTGAAAGTGGAGATGGTGTTGCTATAACAAGTGTTTTAGGTAATGTTATGAGTTCCGAGTTAGTAGAATTTCCAAATAATGTATTTGGTATGGCACTAAACTTAGAAGAAGAAAATGTTGGTGTAGTACTTTTTGGAGATAGTAGTCTTGTAAAAGAAGGAGATACTGTAAAAAGAACGGGTAAGGTTGTTGAAGTTCCTGTTGGAAAAGAATTATTAGGAAGAGTTGTAAATCCTTTAGGAGTTCCAATGGATGGTAAAGGTCCAATTAAAGCAAAACACTCTCTGCAAATTGAAAGAAAAGCATTGGGAGTAATGCAAAGATTTCCAGTGAAAGAGCCATTACAAACTGGCTTAAAATCAATTGACAGTATGATTCCAATTGGTAGAGGTCAAAGAGAATTAATTATTGGTGATAGACAGACTGGAAAATCGGCAATTGCTACCGATACGATTATTAATCAAAAAGCTACTCATAGTGGCGATAGTCCTGTTTACTGTATTTATGTAGCCATTGGTCAAAAAGCATCTACTGTTGCAAAATTAGTTGGTGAACTTGAAGCAAATGGAGCAATGGAATACACTACAGTTGTTGTTGCTAATGCATCAGATCCAGCTCCTTTACAATATATTGCACCATATTCTGGTTGTGCAATGGGAGAATACTATAGAGATAATGGAATGCATGGTTTAATTGTTTACGATGATTTATCTAAGCAAGCAACAGCTTACAGGCAAATGTCATTAGTTTTAAGGAGACCTCCAGGAAGAGAAGCATTTCCAGGAGACGTATTCTATTTACATAGCAGATTACTGGAAAGGTCATCGAAATTATCAGAAGATTTAGGTTCAGGTTCATTAACTGCATTGCCAGTTATTGAAACTCAAGAAGGTGATGTATCTGCATATATTCCAACAAATGTAATATCTATTACTGATGGACAGATATATTTAGATACTAACTTATTCAATGGTGGTGTAAGGCCTGCAGTTGACGTTGGACTATCAGTTTCAAGAGTTGGTGGAAGTGCACAAATCAAAGCAATGAAAAAAATTGCAGGTAAATTGAGATTAGATTTAGCACAATTTAGAGAGCTAGAAGCATTTGCAAAATTTGCTTCTGACTTAGATGATGCTACAGCAGCACAAATTACTAGAGGCCGTCGTATGGTAGAGATACTTAAACAGAACCAATATGTTCCAATGTCTACAGCGAATCAAGTCCTTATTATTTATGCAGCTAGTCAAGGTTATCTTGATGATGTAGAATTAGAGTCTGTAAAGGATTTTGAAGTTGGCTTACTAGAGCATTTTGCTTCTAAATCTCCCGAATGTATTAAAGAGATTGACGATACTGGTAATATTGGAGATGATTTAGCTGAAAAGATGAACAAAGTGATCGAGGAATTTAAAAAGAGCTTCTAACATGGCAAATCTTAAAAGTCTACAAGAACGTATTAAATCTGTAAGTAGTATTCAGCAGGTAACTAAAGCAATGAAGATGGTTGCAGCTGCAAAGGTAAAGAAAGCTCAAGATAAAATGGAGATATCAAGACCATATTCAAAAAATACCCAAGAAATGATATGTAGAATTTTACCTCAAGTATCTAATGACAATATAGCATTAGTTAATAAAAGGAAAGTTTCAAAAACAGCTTTAATCATTATTACAAGTGATAGAGGATTTGCTGGATCTTTTAATTCCAGTGTCATTCGACTTGCTGAAAAAGAAATTGAAAAACTTGGAAAAGACAAAGTTGATTTATTCTGCTTAGGAAAGAAGTCTTCAGAATATTTCACCAAAAGAAAATATAATGTTGTACAGTCTTTTTATGACTTTTGGAAAGATATGACTTTTGATACAGCATCTGATATTGCCGAAACATTCATTACAGCATTTAAAAATCATGAAATAGATGAAGTAAATGTGATTTATAATAGATTTAAAACATTGGCATCCCAAGATTTGTTGATGGAAAAAGTACTGCCAATTGATTTTACTGAGGACTATAATCCTAAGAACTATAACTATGATTATGAGCCAAATAAAGAAAGTATTGTCAAATCATTACTTCCAAAACATCTGAAAGTACAAATGTGGCAGCAGATGTTAGAGTCTTACAGTAGTGAAGAAGCTGCTAGAATGATTGCAATGGATAACGCCACAGAAAATGCAAAAGAAATAATTAAAGAATTAAAACTAGAATTTAACAAAGCGCGTCAAGCTGCAATTACCACAGAGATGTTAGAAATTGTTGGTGGAGCAGAAGCGCTAGTCGATTAAGGGGACATAAAAATGAATAATGAAGGTAAAATACTACAAATAACTGGTGCGGTGGTTGATGTAAAATTCACTGAAGGGCATTTACCAAAAATTATGAATGCTTTAAATATTAAAAGAGATGACGGATCAAATCTTGTACTAGAAACTGCTCAGCATTTAGGTCAAGGGGTTGTTAGGACCATTGCTATGGATTCAACTGATGGACTTGTAAGAGGTACAGCTGTATCAGATTTAGGTCAACCAATTTCAGTTCCTGTTGGAGAAGAAACATTAGGAAGAATGTTTGATGTACTTGGAAATCCAATTGATCAAAAAGGAGATGTTGGAAATACAAAGACGTCACCTATCCATAGATCTGCTCCACTTCAGGAAGATCTGACAACAACTTCTGAGATGTTCGAGACAGGTATTAAGGTTGTTGATTTGATGGAACCTTACACTAGAGGTGGAAAAACAGGGCTATTTGGTGGTGCCGGAGTTGGAAAAACAGTTTTAATTCAAGAACTTATTAGAAATATCGCAACAGAGCATGGCGGGTTTTCTGTTTTTGCTGGAGTTGGTGAAAGAACTAGAGAAGGAAATGATTTATATGCGGAAATGACGGAATCAGGTGTAATTGATAAAACTGCATTAGTATTTGGTCAAATGAATGAACCACCAGGAGCAAGATTAAGAGTTGGTTTGAGTGCTTTGACAATGGCAGAATATTTCCGTGACGATGAAGGTAAGGATGTTCTTCTGTTTGTAGATAATATTTTTAGGTTTACTCAAGCAGGTTCTGAAGTATCAGCATTGTTAGGAAGAATGCCTTCAGCAGTAGGGTATCAACCTACGCTTTCTACAGAAATGGGAGACTTGCAAGAACGCATTACATCCACTAAAAAAGGATCTATTACTTCAATCCAGGCTATTTATGTTCCAGCTGATGATGTAACAGACCCTGCGCCAGCTACTGCTTTTGCTCATTTAGATGCAACCTCAGTGCTAGATAGAAAAATTTCTGAATTAGGAATTTATCCTGCGATTGATCCGCTTACTTCAACATCTAGAATTCTTGATCCAAGAGTAGTAGGAGATAGACACTATAATGTTGCTAGATCAGTCCAAACAACATTGCAGCAATATAAAGACTTGCAAGATATTATTGCAATTCTTGGTATGGATGAGCTATCTGATGAAGATAAAATGGTAGTATCTAGAGCAAGAAAAATGCAAAAGTTTATGTCTCAGCCATTCTTTGTAGCAGAGCAATTCACAGGGCTAGAAGGTCGTTATGTAAAGTTAGAAGATTCTATTGCAGGTTTTGAAGCAATATTAAATGGTGAGGCGGATGATCTTCCAGAAAATGCTTTTTCTTATGTAGGATCAATTGACGAAGCAATGGAAAAGGCTAAAAAGTGAATAAAGTCTTTAGTCTAGATATTGTAACTCCAACAGATTCTTTCAGTTTTGACAATGTGACATATGTAAGGTGTCCAGGAACTGAGGGTTATTTTGGGATTATGAAAAATCATACTAACTCCATCCTTAACCTCAAGGAGGGAGTCATATCGGTAAAAACAGAAGAAAAAGAAATAGAGTTTTCTTGTTCAGCAGGTATCGCTGATATTAATTCTGACTCTACAGATGATATTCCAGATAAGGTATTATTACTTGTCGAAAATGCACAAGAATTAGAAAAATAATTATTACATTGAAACTATATGGATTCTAGAACACATAATTGTGGTGAATTAACCAAAAACAATATAAATGAAAATGTCCATTTACTTGGATGGGTTAATTCTACGCGAACTCATGGAAAAATTATTTTTATTGATATCAGAGATCGTTTTGGAAAAACTCAAATCATTCTTAATTCAGATTCTCTAATAGAAAAGGGAAAGTCATTATCAAACGAAGATGTAATATCAGTATCTGGTAAAGTTATTTCCAGATCAGATGATTTAATTAATAAGAATATTACAACAGGAGAAATAGAAGTTGTCGCAGAAGAATTACATATTTTGAATGTATCTGCTCCGCTTCCGATGTCTATTCATGATAGAGAAGCTTCAACTGAAGAGCATAGATTAAAATATCGTTATCTAGAATTGAGAAATTCTGAATTGCAGAATAATTTAATTATCAGACATAAAACAACTCAAGTGGTGAGAAATTTTTTAAATGACCAAAATTTTATTGAAATTGAAACTCCTGTATTAACTAAATCTACCCCAGAAGGAGCGAGAGATTATTTAGTACCAAGTAGGGTGCATAATGGGAAATTTTATGCTTTACCTCAATCTCCACAAATGTATAAACAATTATTTATGATTTCTGGTTTAGATAGATATTTTCAGATTGTAAAATGTTTTAGAGATGAAGATTTAAGATCAGATAGGCAGCCTGAGTTCACTCAAATTGATATTGAAATGAGCTTTGTTGACGAAGAGCATATAAGAGATATGGTAGAAAAACTTATTGTAACTGTATTTGATAAAGTAAACGGTACTAAAATGGAAACTCCCTTTCCAATCTTATCATATGAAGAATCGATGAATAGATTTGGTACTGATAAGCCTGATTTAAGATATTCAATAGAAATACAAAATTTTAAAAAGTTTTCTGATCAATCTGATTTTCAAGCTTTTAAAATTTCAGAATCAGTCAATATGATTCATGTAAATAATGTAGAATATTTTTCTAGAAAAATTATTTCTGAGCTTGATTCTTATGCACAATCTCTTGGCGCCAAAGGACTAGCGTGGATGAAGTATCATGAGGGTTCATTTCAAGGAGGAATATCAAAATTTTTTAATCAAAACCTTCAATCTAACATTGCATCAGATTGCAATATAAATGAAGGTTCAACATGTTTTATGGTAGCTGATAGTTCTCAGTTATCTTTAAAGGTATTAGGAAAAATAAGAGTTAAAATCGCTGAGATGTTAAGCTTATATGATGATTCAATTTTTAAGCCAGTATGGATTGTAGATTTTCCTTTATTTAATTGGGATGAAGACAATCAGCGCTTTGATTCAGTGCATCATCCTTTTGTAGCACCAAAAGATAAAGATATTAAAACTGCAATAGCTGAACCTGAAAAAGCTATATCAAAAGGCTATGATATTGTAATCAATGGTTATGAAGTTGCAGGAGGATCTATTAGAATTCATGATCAAAAACTACAGCAAAGAATCTTTGAAACAATGAATCTTACTAAAGAAGATATTAGTAATAAGTTTGGATTCTTCATTGACGCTTTAAAATTTGGAACTCCTCCCCACGGAGGTATTGCTTTTGGACTTGATAGATTGGTCATGTTATTAGCTGGTGTTAATAATATTAGAGATGTCATCGCATTTCCAAAAACTACTTCAGCCTCAGCTCTTATGGAAGATTCCCCTAATACTGTATCAGATGAACAATTAGATGATTTAGGTATCGGCATTAAAGAGAATGAAAAAAACGTTTGAAATAAAGGGAGTTGATCTGACAGAGCTGTATGGCATTGGTGATCAGAATATACTTTTTCTAGAAAAATCACTTCCACTCAATATTAATATTCGTGGTAATAGTCTTTTTTGTAAGGGTTTAAAAAAGGATTTAGATCATTTTTCAGTTATACTAGGCCATATGGTGGACTCGATTAAAAAAGGTAATAACCTTACCACTAAGGATATCAGTCAATTGTTAGCAATGAATATGCAACAGACTTTAGATCGTAAAAAATCTATTGGTAATGTTGTTTTTTACGGTAAAAAAGGTCCAGTACATGCTAGAACTGACGGTCAGAAAGAATTATTACACTCCTTATTTAAAAATGATATTGTCATATCTGTAGGTCCTGCCGGTACAGGAAAAACATTCTTAGCTGTTGCTTATGCTCTGTCTTTACTTGAAAAAAATGAAATTGAAAAAATTATTTTCTGTAGGCCTGCTGTAGAAGCCGGAGAAAGCTTAGGTTTTCTTCCAGGAGATTTAAAAGATAAAATAGATCCGTACCTTGCACCACTATATGACGCACTACATGAATTATTACCAAAAAGTAAAATTCAAATGCTTCTCAATAAAGGTGTAATAGAAATTATTCCTTTGGCATACATGAGAGGAAGAACAATTAATAGATCAGTTATGATTCTAGATGAAGCTCAGAATTCTTCTACAATTCAAATGAAAATGTTCTTAACGCGATTGGGTATAGATTCTAGAGCAATCATTACTGGCGACGTATCTCAAATTGATTTACCTAAGAAAGCGCATTCAGGATTAGTTAGTGTTTTAAGTATTTTAAAAGATATAAAAGATATTGGAATTGTAAAATTAACTGAACATGATATTGCTAGACATCATCTAGTAAAGCATATTATTAATGCATATTCCAAATCAAAAGCATAAAAAGGAAAGTTATGACTAAAGGCATATTTGAAAGAGTTAGTAAGACAAATCATGAACAAGTTATTTACTGTAATGATGAAAGTTCTGGTTTGAAAGCAATTATAGCAATTCATAACACTACTTTAGGTCCTGCGCTAGGTGGGTGTAGAATGTATCCATATAAAACAGAGCAGGAAGCTCTTGTTGATGCTTTAAGACTATCAAAAGGAATGACTTATAAGGCATCAATAGCAAACTTAAATCTGGGTGGAGGAAAAGCAGTAATTATTGGAGACCCAAATTCAGATAAATCTGAAGTACTTTTAAGATCTTTCGGAAACTTTGTAGAAAGCCTTAATGGAAAGTATATTACTGCAGAAGATGTTGGTATGTCTGTGCATGATATGGAGTTTATTAGAATGGAGACTAATCATGTTACTGGCATTAAGAGAGCTATGGGTGGTAGTGGAGATCCTTCTATATTAACTGCCTTAGGAGTGTTTGTTGGTATGAAAGCTGCACTCAAGAAAAGGTTAGGCATAACTTCAATGCGCGATCTTAAGGTGGGTATCCAGGGATTTGGAAAAGTAGGATATTATCTATGCAAGAACCTTCATAAAGAAGGAGCTATTATTTATGGGTATGATATTGATAAAAGCAAATTAGATACAGTTGTTAGTGAATTTGGTGTCATTCCTGTTTCTAATGAAGAATTGATTAGTCTAGACTTAGATGTTTTTTCCCCATGTGCTCTAGGAGCTATTGTGAATCCTGAAACAATTAAAAAAATGAAATGCTCCGTTATTGCAGGTGCTGCAAATAACCAACTTGAGAAAGAAGCAAGAGATTCTAAGCTCTTACTTAGTAAAAAAATTATGTATGTACCAGATTATGTGATTAATGCTGGTGGATTAATAAATGTAGCTAATGAACTTCAAGGATACAATAAAGAGAAAGCCCATTATCAAGTAGAAGGAATATATTATATATTAATGAGAATATTTGATTATGCAGCAACAAATGATATCTCAACTCTTGAAGCAGCGAATCTACTTGCAGAAAGAAGAATAAATGAATTTGCTAAATGGCATCATTAATGAGTGAAAAACAACATAGAAAAAAAGCGAGAGAAGCGGTACTTCAAGCTCTTTACGCGAAGCATGTTTCCAGCGAAGATGAAAAGAAAGTTCTTCAAGATATCAATGATAGATATCAGTTCGATAAGCCAACTAGAAAATTTGTAGACGAACTTTTTAAATCAACAATTAAAAATGCTGATGCATTAGATAAAAAAATTGAGTCTGCCCTTGAAAATTGGACAATCGAAAGAATCAATATCATTGACAGACTGATTATGCAAATGTCAATATGTGAAATGTCACTTATGCAACACTATGAAATCTCTCATAAAGTGACGATTAGTTCAGCAATAGAAAATGCTAAGAAATTTAGTTCTGAAGATAGCACTGCATTTGTAAATGGTATATTAGATTCGGTATATAAAAAATTATAATCCATATGAGCTTATTAACAACAATATTTGGTACAAAGTCTGGTAGAGAAATTAAAAAGATTCAACCGTTGGTTAATCAAATTAATGACTTATATAACACTCTTGAAGGAAAAGACGAATCTTATTTAGCTCAAAGAACTAAAGAGCTTCAGCGAGATGTGCAGCATAAAATTCAAAGCATAGAAAGCAAAAAACTAAAAGATATTTCTGATAGAAAAGAAGTACAGAAAATACGTGCAGAAATTGAGAAAGAAGTACTTGACGATATTTTGGTAGAAGCATTTGCCTTAGTAAAACATGCCTCCCGATTGTTATGTGGAAAAGAGTGGATAGCTGTCGGTCAAAAAATTAAATGGGAAATGATTCCTTATGATGAACAGTTAATTGGAGGAGTTGTCCTTCATCAAGGTAAAATATCTGAAATGAAAACAGGTGAAGGTAAAACCTTAGTCGCAACTATGCCTATTTATTTAAATGCATTATCTGGAAGAGGAGTGCATGTAGTTACTGTTAATGATTACCTCGCCCAAAGAGATTCAGAATGGATGGGTAAGGTTTTTGAAATGCTAGGGATGTCTGTTGGACATATTCTAAACTCAATGAATCCAGATCAAAGGAAAGCTGCATACAACTGTGATATTACCTATGGGACAAATAATGAATTTGGATTTGACTATTTAAGAGATAATATGACAATAGATGCTGAATACTTAGTTCAAAGACCTCATCATTATGCTATAGTTGATGAAGTGGACAGTGTATTGGTAGATGAGGCAAGAACACCCTTAATTATTTCAGGGCCAGTAGAAACAAAAATTAATCAATCTTACGTAGATTTAAGTTCTCCAGTACAATCTTTAGTCAGAAAGCAGAAAAAATTAGTTTCAGATTTAGTAAATCAAGCAGAAGAAATTATGAGAATAGATTCACCTTCAGAAGAACAGCTTTATGATGCTGGACTGCTCTTATTAAAAGCAAAAAAAGGGTTACCTAAAGACAATAAGTTGCAGGAGCTATTTCAAGAGCAAGGCACTTTAAAGCTAATGAACAGTGTAGAATCTGAATTTATTGCAGATAAAAAATTACATGAACTAGATGAAGATTTATATTTTGCTATAGATGAACAATCAAATAGTGTAGATCTTTCAGATAAAGGTAGAACTGCTCTATCTCCAGATAATATGGAAGCATTTACAATCCCAGATTTAGGAGAAATGTTAAGTGATATTGATGAAAAAGATTTATCTGATGATCAAAAAAAGTTGAATAAAGAAAAAGCCTATCAACTACATTCACAGCGAAGTGGAAAGATTCACTATCTTAATCAATTACTTAAGGCATATACTCTATTTGATAAAGATGTAGAATATGTAGTACAAAATGGGCAAGTGCTGATTGTTGATGAATTTACAGGAAGAGTTTTACCTGGAAGGAGATTTAGTGGAGGTCTTCATCAAGCATTAGAAGCAAAAGAAAATGTTAAAATTGAAAAAGAGACTCAAACATTAGCCTCTATTACTATTCAAAATTATTTTAGAATGTATGATAAATTATCAGGAATGACAGGTACAGCTGATACTGAAGCAGCAGAATTTGAAAAAATTTATAATTTAGGAGTTACCGTAATTCCAACTCATCGTCAAATTGTTAGAAAAGATTTCAATGATGTTATTTACAAATCAATGCATGCTAAATATAAAGCAGTGATAAATGAAGTCAGTGAATATTTTAAAAAAGGACAACCTGTCTTAATTGGTACCATTTCAGTAGAAGTATCAGAATTATTATCAAAAATGTTAAAACAAAATGGAATACCTCATAATGTTTTAAACGCTAAGCAACATAAAAGTGAAGCTGAAATTGTAGCACAAGCAGGTTTAAAAAAAGCTATTACTATTGCGACCAATATGGCAGGTAGGGGAACTGATATAAAATTAGGTCCTGGAGTAGAGGAGTTGGGTGGATTACATATTATAGGTACTGCTCGACATGAGTCTAGACGTATCGATTTACAATTAAGAGGTCGATCTGGTAGGCAGGGAGACAGTGGTTCATCAAAATTTTATATTTCATTAGAAGACGATTTGATGCGACTATTCAATATGGACAAACTTGCTTCGTATATGGACAGATTAGCAATGGATGAAGATCAAGAATTAAGCGCTGGAATGTTAAATCGTGGTGTTAGTAATGCTCAAAAGAAAGTTGAAGAAAGAAATTTTGGTATGCGTAAACATTTGCTTGAGTATGATGATGTTCTAAATCAGCAAAGAGAGATTATTTATGAGTTAAGAAATAAAGCATTACTATCAGAATCAATTAAATCTTCAATAGATGAATTTATTGAAGATTTTATCTACGATTTATTTGAGCCGTTTGATATAAAAAACATTAAAGATTGGGATTGGGTAGCTTTAAATCAAGAATTGAATGCACATCTATTAATCGATATCAATGAGTCCGATTTTAAAGATCAAAATAATAAAGAAGAAATAGTTAATCTTATACTAGATAAAGCACTACAATATTATAATAAAAAAGAAGAAATTATTCCTGAAGAGCTACTCCGTAAGCTTGAAAAATTTGTTGTATTACGTACTATTGATGAAAAATGGCGAAATCATTTATTGGGAATGGATCAATTAAGGGAAGGAATTGGTCTTAGAGCATTTGGACAAAAAAATCCTTTAATAGAGTATAAAGCAGAAGCATATACTTTTTTTCAAGATTTAATGGCAAGCTTGCGAGCATCAATTGTACAAAGAGTATATCGTGCACAAATTAGTGAAAATCCCCGACCAACAGATAAAGCTCCTCTTCAGAAAAATATTCAACTTACACATGCAGATGCTTCATCGGATGCAAAGTCAGAGCCAGTGAGATTACCTGAAAATAACATTGAAGAAAAAATCGGTAGAAATGATAAAATAAAAGTATTGTCTCCGGCTGGAGAAGAAATAGAAATTAAATTTAAGAAGTTAGAATCTTACCTTTCGAAAGGATACACACGTGGCTAATAAAAAAAATAATTTACATTTTTCAACCAAATCTATTCATATTGGAAATAAAATTGATGAAACAGGAGCAGCTGTAACTCCAATTCATTTTACATCTACTTTTAGACAACCTACTTTTGCTAGTACATCAAAATATGTTTATTCGAGGGTCGGAAGTCCAACATTAGCAGCTTTAGAAGAAAATTTAGCTATGTTAGAGAATGCTAAGTATGCATATGCATTTTCTTCTGGTATGGCGGCAATGACTGCCATATTTATGATGTTCAAGCCTGGAGACCATGTATTGATTTCACGAAATGTATATGGAGGTGTTTTTAGATTAGTAACTAAAGTATTAAATGACAATAAAGTAGATTTTGAATTTATTGATACAACAAATTTAGATACGATTGCTGAATCAATTACAGAAAATACAAAGTTAATTCACCTTGAAACTCCAAGTAATCCTCTACTAGAGTTAGCTGATATTACAAAAGTTTCAGAATTAGCGCATAAGAATAATGTTTTAGTGAGTGTTGATAATACTTTCATGGGTTCTTATGGACAAAGACCATTGGACCTTGGTGCGGATATTGTAATGCATAGTACCACAAAATTTCTAAGTGGACATTCTGATGTACTTAGTGGTGCATTAATGATAAATGATGATTCAGCGTCTGAAAAGATAACCTTAATTCAAAATACTGGAGGTGCACTTCCTAGTCCATTTGATGCATGGCTACTTTTAAGATCAGTAAAAACCTTATCTGTTAGGGTAGAGAAGCAATTTGATAATGCTGGTAAAATTGCTAAATGGCTTGATAACAACTCTAGAGTTACAAGAGTAATTTATCCAGGATTAAAATCTCATAAACAATTTGATTTAGCAACGAAGCAACATTCTTGTCCAGATGGTAAACCTGTGTATGGAAGTATGATTTCTTTTGAGCTCGATCAGTCAATCAATCTGGACAGTTTTGCAAAAAAATTAAGTATTATTACATTGGCTGAAAGTTTAGGTGGAGTCAAAAGTTTAATATCTTGCCCTTATTCAATGACGCATGCATCTGTACCGCATGATGAAAAAGCAGAGCTAGGTATCACGCCTAATTTATTAAGGTTTTCTGTTGGTATTGAACACGCAGATGATTTAATTTCAGAACTTGATTTTGCAATGAATCATAATTAACGCTTTTTTTAGTTAATTTTTTTTATATTGTTAAAAATATGCCGTGGTGGCGGAATTGGTAGACGCGCTGGTCTTAGGAACCAGTATCGTAAGATGTGAAGGTTCGAGTCCTTTCCACGGTACTTATGGAAATTATATTCCTAGGTGTTATAATTCTGATAGCATTAGTACTTTTTATTTCAGAATTATTTCCAATAGATGTGACAGCTCTACTTGTTCTTGGGTTGTTATTAATCCTCGGACTGGTCAGTCCAGCTGAGAGTCTTGCGGGATTTTCTAACCCTGCGGTTATGACAATAGCTTGCCTTTTTGTGATGAGTTATGCATTACAAAAATCTCATATTTTAGAATATGTGATTATCAGCGTAAATAAATTAATTGATAAATCTAGAGTCATAGGGATGATTGCTTATTTATTTTGTATCGGTATTGCTTCTGCTGTAGTAAACAATACAGCAATAGTAGCAATATTCATGCCAGTGACTATTCGATTAGCAGATAAATATAAGATCAGTCCTTCAAAGGTATTGATTCCATTAAGCTATGCTGCTATTCTTGGTGGAACATTAACACTCGTTGGAACCTCTACTAACTTAATTGTTAACTCTATATTAGTTGATACTTCTGGAGGTACGGTATCTCTTGGAATGCTAGAGTTTGCAAAGTTTGGAATAATAAAATTTGTAATAGGGTTAGTATACATATTTACAATTGGATATAAACTGCTTCCAACAAGGGTAGCAAAATCTTCAAGTATTGAAGACTATAGTCTTGATGGATATTTAACAGAATTTCGTGTTAACGAAAACTCTCCTTTATGTGGTAAAACATTATTAGATAGAAAAATTAATGAAAACTACGATGTAATTGTTTTAGATGTTCTCAGGGGTGGTGAAATTATTACTTCAAATCTAAGAGGTTTATCATTGCAGAAAGATGATGTTTTATTTGTCAAAGGCTCTTTTGATAATTTTCAGCGCTTGAAAGAAATTGAAAACCTTGCTCTTCTTACCGATGAAAAGCTTACTCAGGAAGAATTGGAGCAAGAGAATCATATATTAGCAGAATGTCTTGTAACTGATAATTCAGAACTAATAGGCCAAACACTTCAAGATGCTAATTTCAGAAGAACTTTTGGTAGTTTTGTATTAGCAATTCGCAGAGAAGGTGAAGTCATAAGAAGAAAATTAGCGCACTTTATATTAAAACCATTTGATACCTTATTAGTATACGGACCTAAAGATCGAATTAGTCAACTTGCTTCTAAAGAAGGATTTATTGTGCTTGGTAAGGCAGATGCCAATCTTGATAGCCATCCATTATGGTGGCTAAGTATTGTTACAATCTTATGTGCTGTAGGTTTAGCTATTTTTAAAGTAGTTCCAATCGTAGTAGGAGTTATTCTTGGAGTAATTATTTTATTATTAGCTAGAGTTATTACACCTAATGAAGCTTATTCGTCTATCCATTGGCAGGTAATCATTGTCATTGCAGCGTTTCTACCTATGGGAGTTGCCATTCAGCGAACAGGATTAGATGTGATGATTGGTAATGGAATAGGTAGTATCGTTAATTTATTTCCTGAACATCTTATTCCATATTTTTTATTAGCAATAATTTATTTAATCACTATGATTTTAACAGAAATTGCATCCAATGCAGCAACCGCAATTATTATGACGCCAATAACCCTAACATTAGCTGCAAGTTTTGGATTTGATCCAAAACCATTTATTTTTGCAGTATGTTATGCAGCATCAGCATCTTTTATTACTCCAGTTGGTTATCAAACTAATTTGATGGTATATGGTCCTGGTGGATACAGGTACTCTGACTATATTAAAGTAGGATTACCTCTAGGGATTATTCTATGGATTGTTTCTGTTATGGTTATACCAATGATCTGGCCCTTTTAATGTTTAAAGATTTAGAAAGCTGGGATTATAAGAATAAAACTATTTCAAAAACCTTTGAATTCTCATCATACTTATCTGGTGTTAATTTTCTTAATAAGGTAGCTTCATTAGCTGAAGAACTAGATCATCATCCTGATATCACCTTAACGTGGTGCAAGGTGCATATTTTGCTTACAACACATGATAAAGGCGATGTAACAGAAAAAGATATAGTATTAGCCAAGCTATGTGATAAGCATTGTAAGGACTAGTATTGAGATATCTAGTTTTAGTATCACTACTTTGGTCTTTCTCATTTGGCATAATTAAGTATGGATTATCAGAAATAAATCCTTTTTTTATTAGTTATGCTAGAAATTTAATTGCTTTAGTTTTTTTTGCCTCAATTTCAATCTATCAGTTTAAAAAATTTCAGTGGGATAGTAAGTTAGTGCTCATTGGAGCAATCCAATTTGGATTGATGTATATTTTTTATATACAATCATATCAATATCTACCTGCATATCTCATTGCAACCTTTACTATCACAACACCTATTTTTATATCTATTGCTGATAAATTTTTTTTTAAAAATATTATTACCTTAAGAGACACTTTAGCTATTTTTTTAGTAATACTAGGTTCCTACCTTATGCGGTATAATGTTACAAATCCATTTGAATACTGGTATGGATTTCTATTGATTCAATGCGCTAATTTTGTATTTGCCTGGGGACAAATATGGTTTAAGCAATGGAATAGTGAGCATCCTAACACTGATATCATTAGTAATTTTTCTCAACTATTTCTGGGTGCAACTATAGTTACCTCTTCTGTTTACTTGTCAGTATCAGATACTATGATTGAGCTAACAGATACAAACTTATTTGCCTTACTTTTTTTAGGGTTATGTTCTACCGGAATTGGTTTTTTACTTTGGAATATTGGTGCAACTCAGGTGAATTCCTACAGGCTTGCAATATCAAATAACTTGGTAATACCAATTGCAATTATAAATTCAGTATTAATTTTTGGAGAATCATTCAGTTTACTACTATTCTTTCCAGGTGTAGTTCTGTTTTACATAGCCTACAGAATTACTTAGATTTTTTATGCATTTTTCTTGCAGCACTCGCCATCAATATATCAAGTAGGCCCTTGAATGCAATCACAATATGCCATTGCCATGGGAAAATGAACATTTTTTTCTTCTTATGTAATGCATTTACAATTTTCTTTGCAGCAATATCAGTTTTGATGATAAATGGAGTCCATTCTACTGGATCTGTCATTTCGCTTTCAACAAATCCTGGACAGATTAATGTTACATCTATTGTTGTTGGTAATGTTTTTCTCCAACTTTCACTCAGGGCTCTTACAGCAAATTTTGAGGCAGCATATGCTCCACCACCAGCCCATGCAATATGACTAGCTATTGATCCTACTAAAGCAATATGTCCACTATCTTGTTTAAGCATTACTGGAATAAAGGGGAGGATTGTATTTTGAACTCCAATAACATTAACTTTTATTACTTCATTAATTAATGTTGGATCTCCTTTATGAAGTGCATCAAGATATCCGAGACCTGCATTCGCAATTACTAAATCAATTGTTGTAATTTTAGATAAGAAGTCATCTATTGATTCTTTGGTGGAATGTTGATCGGTAACATCAACTGAGTAGATGGTCACTTCAGCGCCCATTTCACGACATTTAGTAGCAATATTTTCTAATTTTTCTTTTCTTCTGGCACACAATGCTAGGTGATTACCTTTTTTAGCATATTCATAGGAAACATATTCTCCAATTCCACTACTTGCACCTGTTATGTAAATGTTCATAGAGAAGATTCTACAAATTTATCAGTCATAATTCCACCAAAACTAATTATATTCATTCATATATGGATAAAAGTAAAATAAATGGACTAGCTCAAGCAATTCTTGAAAATGAATCGCGTCAGCTAAATAATGTTGCAAAACAAATTGATGATGATATTGTAAAGGCTTCAGAGCTTATTATTGGTAACAAAGGTAAGTTGGTAATATGTGGTTTAGGAAAATCAGGATTAATAGGACAAAAGATTGTTGCAACCCTGTGTAGTACAGGGACAAAAAGTGTATTTGTTCATGCAGCAGAAGCGTTACATGGAGATTTAGGTATTTATAATCCAGGAGATCCAACTCTCCTTATTTCAAAGAGTGGAAACACAGAAGAATTAGTACGATTAATTCCAATTTTACGAGAATTCCAATCACCATTAATTGCTTTAGTAGGTAATATGGATTCTTATATGGCAAAAAATGTAGATATTGTTCTCAATGGAACAATTGAGAGTGAGGTTGATCCTCTTGGAATTGTGCCTACAACAAGCGCATTAGCTGCCTTGGCTATAGGAGATGCTCTAGCTTCCGTCTTAATGGTTAAGAGAGGGTTTAATGCTGAAGACTTTGCACGATATCATCCTGGCGGAGAATTAGGTAAACAATTAGGAATAACTGTAAATCATTTAATTCATTCATTAGAAGATGTAGCTATTATTAATGAAGATACTTCTTTAGAAGATATCGCATCTGCAATGACTGAAAAACCTTTAGGTGCAGCATTAATTGTTGATAATAAAAAGCTTAAAGGTATAGTGACAGAAGGGGACTTAAGAAAAGCGATTGCATCAGATAAGACTTTATCAGATTCAATGGGAGAATTGATTAATAAGGATCCTATATCCGTTTCTCATGGCTTATCTATTCACGATGCTATGAAATTAATGGAGGATCGCGATTCGCAGATTTCTGTTTTACCAGTAGTGAATGAGTCTAAAGAATGTCTAGGCTTAATTAGATTACATGATTTATATCAAACTAAATTAGTTTAATATCACTTCAAATTTTTATTATGATTCCTTCTAGAAGTTATTTAACAAGTAACATTTTCATGGTCTTATTAAAATCTTTTGTACGAAGTTGATAGAAGTATACACCACTACTTAATGTATCGCCATCATCGTTCTTACCATCCCACTCAACGGTATGTGTTCCTACACTATTATCACCACGATCAATTGTTTTGACAAGTTGTCCTAGCGTATTGTAGATATAAATCTTAACAGAAGTTGCTTCTGCTACATCATACTGGAATGTAGTCTGACTACTAAATGGATTTGGATAATTTTGATAGAGTTTAAATTCATCTGGTGAACCAAGTTCCATTATACCATTACCAGCTTCACCATCTTTTGAAAATAGTTGATAACTAACTTCAACTGTTGTCATAGATGCATCTCCATCAATATAGATAAATAATTCTTTTTCATCTTGTGCAAGTCTTCCAAACTCAAACTCATAGCTTTCTTCAAGGCTATCATTATTCTCAAGTATAATCATGCTTTGATTATTTTTTGCTACAGAGAATTGATAGGTGTTACCTTCATTTAGAATCTCAAATCGTCCAGCTGTTATATTATCTGGAAGAGTAATCTTTATTTGATTACCAAATAATTCTGCAGGGAAGTCTATTGGATTTAGTTTTTGCTCACTAGCCTCTGAGGTTTTTCCTTGAGCTTTTGTCCACAACCAATTTCTAGTAAATACACTTACATCATTAATATCATTTAGATTATCAAAACTTGGAGATAAATAAGGGCTTGTTCCTGTAGCAGGACCAATATCAGCAGTTGTTGATACACCAGCACTTGGCCATGCATTGACAAAGGTATTTAGATCTTCAACATCTACGTCCCAATCCGCATCATAGTCTCCTAATAAATTATTGTAAGTCATAAAGTCGTTGATGACAAGTGAAGAGTTGTTTCCAGCACCATCTACAGCATAAAGCTTTACATAATAGGTTGTATAATCATCAAGTGATAATCCAGTTAATTCAAGAGTGGATGTACCAACATTTTGATATGCAACAACATCAGCAGAAGTATTATCTCCGCTTGATCCAATACCAAGTACATAATAGTTGATACCTGTATTATCAGACCAGTCAGCAGCTGTAACCGCAACTTCAGATGTAGAGCGTAAGTATGAGCCATCTATAATACTATTAATAGTAAATGTTCCAGCCGTAGGACCTACACTATCTAATAAGTAGCTTACTTGATCAGAAATAGTTTCATTTCCATCATTATCTACAGCTCCAACTCTATAATACCACTCTTCGCCTTGATTTAAGCCATCATGTAATAATGAGTCTACGCCGAATGTTTGTCTAAAAATAAATGTTGTGTCTGGCCAAGGAGTTGTGGATGAAGATGGTTCAAAGTGCTCGGAATCAATATTCCCAAGAGTTCCTTGTCCTAATAGATTACCACTTCCTGGCGTAAAATTATCTGTTAAGCTTCCATAAACATTGTAAGATGCAAGATCAGTTTCACCATTTCTATTCCAGAAAATAGCAACACCATCATCACTAGGACTCCAAGCTTCATTGGCTGAGTCATAAACTAGTTCTGCTTCAGCACTAACTCCTTGTGGAGCAAGTGGTGCACCAGCTACATCTAATTGTCCAGCTGTTAATTGAAAATTATCCCAAAAAGAATATTGTTGACTAGCTGTTTTAACATGCATTGCAATTCTGATATTTGTTCCTGCATAAGCTGTTAAATCATAAGTTTGTTGAACCCAACTTGCTGTACTTTCTCCATCAATATCAGCAAGAACTACTGTAAAGTCTGAAATTGCATTACCTCCAGAAGGAGATAATAGTAAGTCGTAATCTTCTGATCCTCCATTCATATTAGAATAGAAACTTAAAATATTATCAGTTCCTGGTCTTAGCCAAAGCGTTGGACTAATCAACCAATCATCAGCAGTACCAGCTCCCGCCATTCCTAAACCAGCCATCCAGTGACTACCATCCGCAGCACCATATCCTGCAGTATAATACCACCAACTGAATTCTTCTGAATCGCCATTAGCGTTTATAGCTCCAAATGCATGTACATCACGTCTACCATCTGCCCAGAAGTAAGGATTTGTTTCAAAACCTTCTTCCCATAGAATATCTTGTTCAGCTGTTGCCCAAACAATCTCATTTTTTGTAGTACTGTCAGAATTTGTTCCATCTGAAATGCTTAAAGAAACATTATATTTTCCTGCAGCAGTATAAGTATGTGAAGGTGATTGATCAGTGCTCGTTGTACCATCTCCGAAGTCCCATGACCAAGTTGAAGGTGAACCAGTTGATCTGTCATTAAATGAAATAGTTAACGGGAAAACACCTGAAGTTTTGTCTGGAGTAAATGCTGCATTTAGTGGGGCAGTTGATGTAAATCCTGTTGAGAAAAACATACCTCTTCCATGAGTTCCAGCAGCCATAGATCCATCTGATCTTTTAGCTAACATGTCTACTCTTACATTTGCTAGTCCATCATTTGATGGATTCCATGAAGGTGAGGATACAGACACATCATCAGAGGTCCACGTTCCTAAGTCTGTTGCAACAATAACTTGATTATAATTATCCTTATTATAAAGTCCTCCTCTAACTGGAATATCTGGTAAATCTCCTTCAATACTATTCCAAGCATTAGAGCCACCACCACCATATGTTTCAAAAACTGATGTAGCGCCATAATTAGATATTGTAGCTAATATTTGGTTGTCAGATGCTCCTATATCAATAGATGATATGTAGCCAGCCATATTAGAGCCTGTAATATCTGTAGCAGTAAAACTAGTGGTAGATGCGTCAGTAACCTTAAATATTCTTCCACCTGTTGTACCAATATACATTACGTCATCCGTGTAAGGGGATGCTTTGAAAAAAGAAGCTTGTGAACCTAAATTAATACTCATTAGAGATGTCGTAGCAAGCTGCAAATAGTTAGTTAATCGAAGAATTGAAGTATTGTCTACATTAGCATAAATAGTTTTTGTGCCATCATCAATACCTGTAGGGTTTATTAACGTTCCTGTATCAGCACCACCAACTTGATACCTAGAATATAAACTAAAACTTTGACCACCGTTCGTAGATCTATAAATAGTATTGTAATTGCTACCTATGAATTGATAATTTGGATCTTGTTGGTCTATATGAGAAAAACCTCCGTCTCCTCCGCCTATAGCTGTACCATTCGATAAAGTAGTTCCGTCAACTTTCCATGATCCATTATCTTGTGTACCACCAATAACATATTTACTATTTGTATCTGGATGTAATGCTACACTGTAAAATTGACTAACATTAAAGCCTTCATTTCTATCTGATATTTGTACACCGCCATTACTGGTATAGTATATTCCACCATCGTTTGAATAAATAACTTTATTGCCGTCTATAAATTCATAGCTATGTTGATCAACATGCATATAGGTAATTGATCCCCCTGAATTAGTAATCTGAGTCCATGATGAACCTCCATCTGAAGACTTAAATACGTCTATTTCTCCAGCATACAAAACGTTAGGGTCAGTTGGATCTACCGCAAAACTCATACTATATCCTGCTTGACCATTGGCATCACCTAGAGGGTTTCCATTGGCATCTGTAGGTACAGTTAATTCTGTCCAGGTAGTTCCGTTATCAGTACTCTTAGCAACCCAATTTGCTTTATTGTCCACATTATTTGAAATTAATGCATAAATATAATTTGGATCAGATGCGGCAGCTGAAATAATTACTCTGTTAGGAGTTCCACCAACAGAACTTTTCCAACTAGCTTCAGTCCATGTAGCACCATCATCAGAATAAAAAATTTCTCCACCGCCAGACCAGTAAGCATTCATTCGGGTTCCAGCCCAAATTCTATTATTACTATCTATATCTAAACTACTAAATTCTTTATATCCTGTAGTCTCTTGTGCATCAGCACCATCAAAAGCTCTAGTCCAATTTACTCCACCATCGGCTGATTTCCATACGCCCGTAAATTCTCTTCCAACATATGAACCTTCAAATTCATTTCCTCCAACACCAGCATAAATAACACTTGTACCATTTTCATTTCTTACAACAATATCATTAACAAAAGAAAAATAAATACAATCTGGCAACTGTGCCCATGTTGCTCCACCGTCTGTTGTTTTCCATATTCCTAATCCTTTACTTACTCCTGGGCTATACCAATTTGATCCTTCCGAAGTATAGTTACCCATTCTTTCTCCAGTACCAACATACATTATATTAGTATTATTTGGATCATATGTAATAGATGACACAGCAAGACTTCCCCAAGTAGCATCTACAAGATTCCAGTCTTCTGTATCAGAAGTTATATCATTATTGTACCATAGACCGCCAGATACACCAGCTCCCCATAGCTTATTTGAGTTGGATGGGTCAATTAATAAAGCACGAGTTCTTCCACCGATATTATTTGGTCCTCTTTCTTCCCAGTTAACTTCCGTTAATCTATTAGAGTATCTAGAGCCATTAATTCTACTTTCTGCAACAGACATACCATCGATTAATCTTTCTTTTGGAATATCTTGAGTGCTAAGATCATAAGTCATCAAATATTCACGCATACCTCTTAAATCAGGCCTTTGATCTCTTCTAGTCTCAGCTTTCATTTTCTTGTAATTAATCTTTTCACCTACTATCGAACTAATAAACGCTTCACGTTCTAAGCGATTTTTTTCAGCAGCATAATTTTCAAACATTTGTTTGGTTGGTTGGAATGTGACAAATCCAACTATAATAAAAGCAATTATATATTTTAGTTTTTTCATAATATTATTCTACTATTAAGTATCCGTTTTCTAATCCGTTAATTGAAATATCTTCACCATCTACATCAAGCATGATGTTACCAGATCCATCTTCATTAAAGCCTATGCTTGTATCAACAGTACCATTTACTGTTAGATTTATCGTGGCAATTACACCGTCTCCGTCCGAACTTGGTTGATCGCTTGAAAGGGAGGAGGTATAAATTATGACCCTACCAATACCTGGATTACTTGTTATAACTAATAATGGATCAGTATTCCCTTGTAAAAAGTCACCAGCTGTGATATCACCAATAGTGATTAAGCTGTTATCATATTTTAATGTAGCTTGAGCTGCAGCAAGACCAGTTACACCAAGAACTTTTAAATCTAAAGCTACACTAGCTCCAGATGATGTAGTAGTATATTTAGAATCTAAAATCATCGCAGGGGTTGGTATATCTGTTACATCTACAGTTAGATAATTATTTGTATTAGTTCCACCTTCACCCGTTACAGTTAAGCTTACATTATAAGATCCGGTAGATGTATAAGTATGCGTTGGACTGGTTTCAGTGCTAGTATTTCCATCTCCAAAATCCCAACTAGATGATGAATAATTTACAGAACCGTTATTAAATTCTACTCGTAAAGGATTTGTTCCTGAAGATTGATCAGCTGTAAATAAAGATGTTGGCTCTACTGCGGTTACAGTAATATAATCTGTTTTGACATTAGTATCTGTACCTCCTGAACCTGTTACAGTTAATGAAACAGAATAGACTCCTGGAGTGGTATATGTATAGGCTACAGAACTTCCAGAAGCATCTGGAGATCCGTCATTTTCAAAATCCCATGCATGAGTAGTAGCATTGGTAGATCCTGATGTAAAATTTACTTGTAAAGGTGTTGGTCCAGATACAGGTGAACCTGAAAAAATGGCTACTGGAGCTGGGTCAACTGGTTCGGTAGTATCGCCTCCTCCGCCTCCGCCGCCGCCGCAGCTAATCAGTACAATTAATGATAATGATAAGAGTTTCTTTAACATAAGTGATAAATCTACAATAAATCTTATGACATTGCCATAAAACTCTTTGAATTAATGAGTCTTTTCAGAAATAATTACATTTCTTTGACGTAAATACTCTAAAATAAATTCCATACAGTTGATATTTGCTCCGACAATTTCTGGAGGAAAAACTCCACGACTATTAAATAAATTATCTAAAATTAAATTAATACTAGCTGTAGCAGTGTAGCCTGTAGTGCGCGCCATAGAAGAAGTTCGACTGCTTAAATCAAACTCATCATATAGGTGATAGGTAATTATTTTCATTTCACCTTTAATAATAATATCGAGGACAGTAAACTCTATTTCATTTTCATCAAGCTTCCATTCTTGAAATAGTTTTTTAGATGTTTTTTCAATATTGGACTCATCAAATAGTCCTTGATTACGATAATCTGACATTAATGCTGCATGACCTGGAAAACGTAGAGTCTTTTCTTTTAAGTTAGGGATATGATTCATAGTTGAAAGCAAGGATCGTAATCCGTCAGTATTGAATGCTTCCAATCTTCCAGCATCTTGAAACTCCATGATTTCGATATCGGATAATGCAGGTTCTGTAATGACTTCATGATCTATTAACATTCTTGCCGGACGTGTATATTCTTCAATAACATCTATAGGAGAGAATGGGGCTTTATAGTTAAAAGGAGGTTGTGGATTTTTAGGCAGTCCACCGACATAATATTCAAATGATTCAATATTTAACTGTGCATCCCAATAACCTAATAGATAATTAGGGATTCCAGGAGCAACACCGGCATCTACAATTACAGTTACACCTTTTTCTTTTGCAAGATCATTTAAATCTAAAATATTTTCTGGAGAGAACGATATATCCACAACGTCTTTTCGTGCATTAATGATTGTTTTTAATGCATTATAGCCTAAAAATCCAGGTACAGCTAATAATACAATATCAGCAGGTGCAATCCATTTAGAAAGTGATTCTTGATCAGTTACATCTAATGCAGAGATATGAATATTTGGATGTTTTGAATGAATTTTTTCAAGAATTGTGAGATCATAGTCTGCTAAAAAAAGATTATGATTTTTTGAAAGGTCAGCAGCCATTGCACTCCCAACCATACCAGCTCCAATTTGATAAATATTCTTCATTTATATTTTTTTACAAAAAAAGGAACTATCTAAGTTCCTTTTTAGTGTACTTACTAGCTTTTACTTTTTTGCGGGATAGACGGGACTCGAACCCGCGACCTCCGGCTTGACAGGCCGGCGTTCTAACCAGCTGAACTACTACCCCATTTAATTATTTTTTAAATAATGCATATGGAATAAGAACTAAATACCCGATTAATAAAAGCATAGGAGAGAGGACTAAACTTTGAAAGCTGTCAACTTCTCCTAAATACATTGTCAAATAACCCACAATTATAACGAAAACTCCGGCTCCAAACAAAACATAATTTTTAGTTTTATATGGCCACTTCATGTTAATTGATTGTTTATTTTTACTCGTCATTTATGCTAAGTTAAATTTCTTCTAGCTAGTTTCCAAAAAATATAATTCCTTACAATTGATTTCGCCCTATAAAAGAATTAATTTCTCGTTCTTCATGGTAGCCAATAATAATAGTAATCGTGATTCAATCTATGGATTGTTTCTTACTTTTTTTCTTCTCATCTCGAGTATATTTTTCACTGCTAATAATGAAATTACTAAAACTATCTTTGTAATTGAAAAAGGGATGTCATTGAATGCAGTTACAAATCTTCTATATGAAAAAGATATTATTCATAATAAATCTTTTTTTAAATACAGAGTATATTTCCAAGGTTTATCTGACAAAATTCCAGTTGGAACATTTTCTGTTGAAGGCAAAGTTAGTACAAAAGATATTATTCATACAATTTTTAAAAAAGGTCCAATTAGAATTAGATTAACGATACCTGAAGGTTCTTCTTCCTCACAAATATTCCTAAATGCAAATTATCTGCTTGAAAGATCCGATAATTATAATCAATTATTTACAGATCCATTATTTATTTCAGAATTCAATATTGAAGCTTCCTCTCTTGAAGGCTATCTTTTTCCAGATACCTATTATTTCTTTAAAGATTCGAGTAGTCGCGAAATTTTATCAATAATGATCAATGAGTTTTGGAATAATTTTGATAAAACATTTATAGATCGTACAAATGAACTTGGATTTACGGTACATGAGGTTGTAACTTTGGCGTCGATTATCGAAGGGGAAGCTTTACTTGATCATGAAAGAGCAACAATATCTTCTGTCTATCATAATCGACTAAAGAAAAGAATGAAATTACAAGCAGATCCAACTATACAGTATTTATTACCAGGTGCACCTAAAGCATTAAGCATAAGAGATTTAAAACGCGTTTCTCCATATAACACCTATTTAAACTATGGATTACCTCCAGGTCCAATTAATAATCCTGGATTTGAATCAATTAGGGCGGCACTATATCCGTCTGACACAAATTATTTATATTTTGTAGCACAAGGGGATGGTTCACATGTCTTTACAACAAATCAGAAAGATCATTTAGAAGCAAAAAGGTTATACAAAAAATACAAAAGAGAAAATCGATGAATTTAACTGATTTAAATACTCAGCAGCTGAAAGCTGTAAAAACTGTTAAACATCCTGTACTAGTATTTGCAGGAGCAGGTAGTGGAAAAACGAGAGTGTTAACATATAAGATTTGGCACTTAATTAAAGATGAGATTTATAAGCCTAATGAAATTCTAGCTTTGACATTTACAAATAAAGCTGCCTCTGAAATGAAAGAACGTATTAAAGATAGTATTAATTGTGATGGTGTAAATGTAGGTACATTTCACTCTATCGGAGCCAGAATTCTCAGAATGCATATTAATTATTTACATGAAAAATATAATAGCGATTTTACTATTTATGATGTTGCCGATCAAAAAGCTTTATTGAAAGAAGTGGTAGAGCAATTAAATATTGAAGAATTCAAAGAGTTAAATATTAATTTTCTTCGATCGCAACTTGATAAGTTTAAAAATGCATCAATGTCAGTAGAAGAAGTTGAATCAAAAACCAATAGCTTTGAAGATGAAAAAATTGCAGAAGTATATAAGCGATATTCAGAATTATTATTATCAAATAATGCAGTAGATTTTAATGATTTAATTGGCATGCCAATTAAATTATTTAAACATAGCCCTGCCTTATTAAAAAAATATCAACAGGCATGGAAATATATATTAGTTGACGAATTTCAAGACACTAATTCACCGCAATTTGAGCTCATTAGTTTATTGGGAGGTGAGCATAAAAATATCACAGTTGTTGGGGATGACGATCAATCTATTTATGGATGGAGAGGAGCAAATATTGATAATATTTTAACTAATTTTAAGGATACTTTCCCTGGAGCAGTGGAAGTGAAATTAGAAAAGAATTATAGATCCACTCAGCGTATTCTTGATGGTGCATGGTCTGTTGTTTCCAATAACACAAATAGAGCAGAAAAAAAATTGGTTGCTACAAAAGGGTTAGGAGATAAAATTTCACTTATTTCTACTAGCAGTGACGAAGATGAAGCAAATGCAATATGTGATTCTATCAAATCAGAAATAAAGATTAATAAAAATACATTCAAAGATTTTGCTGTATTATATCGAACAAACGCACAGTCAAGAATGATAGAGCAAACTATGATGAAAGAGGGACTTCCCTATAATATTGTAGGCGGTACTAAGTTTTATGATAGAAAAGAAGTGAAGGATGTACTAGCCTATTTAACTGTAGTTTGTAATCCAAATGACGATATTGCTTTAAAAAGAATTATTAATTTTCCTGTACGAGGAATAGGAGAAAAATCTATTACTTTATTTAAAGACCTTGCGCTAGAAAAAAATATATCACTTTTTGATAGTCTAAAGTTTTGCAGAGATATAAAACTCCGAGGGAAACAACAAGATTCAATCGAGAGCTTCCATTCATCAATCAGTAAATTTCATGATTTACTTGAAACATTAGACTGTAAAGAATTATTACGTGTCCTATTAGAAGAGTTTAATATCGAAAATTATTATAAAAATAATCCCGCAGAGCAAGATCGTTATGATAATATCCAAGAGCTCAAATTAAGTATTGACCGCTTTGCAGAAAACTCAAGTGGTAACCTCAAAGATTTTTTACAAGAAATATCCCTTTATACAGATTTAGATGATTGGGATGATAAAAAAAATTCCGTAACACTTATGACTATTCATGCAGCAAAAGGATTAGAGTTTTCTACAGTATTTGTTTCAGGGCTAGAACAAGGTTTGTTTCCTTTAATTCGTATGGATGATGATTCCGATCAAATTGAGGAAGAAAGACGATTATTTTATGTTGCAGTTACAAGGGCAATGGAAAGAGTATATTTGCTTAATGCACAGTATAGAAGAAAATTTGGCGCGTTAAATACATCATCTTTTGTACAATCAGAATTTTTAAATGAGATAAATAAAGATGTTGTGAAAGTAAAACCTTACAAAACAGTTTATACTAAAAAAGTTATACGTTCTGGTGGAAAGAAAACAATTCAAATATCCAGAACTGTAACGGAGTTTGATGATTTTAAAGTAGGTGATCAAGTGCAACACAACCTCTTCGGTGTTGGTACTATTTTAGTATTAAATGGAACGGGCGAAAATCAAAAAGTTGGTGTTGAGTTTGATGGCGGATTGAGAAAAAAGCTTATTGTTAAATATGCTAGACTAAAAAAAATAGATTAGTTAATTTGAATAATGGAAAATTTAATACCATGCAGATTTCATATTGAGGTTGAGTCAGTCTTAAAAGCTGAAGGCTTAAGAGCAACTAAGCAGCGTTTAGATATTTGGGATGAACTCTCTGCTACTAATAAACATAGAGATATTGATACTATTCTTTCTTCTTTAGTTAAGAAAAAAATTAATGTTTCCCGAGCAACTCTTTATAGAACAATTGATGTATTTGTAAAGCATGGTCTCTTAAAAAAACTTGTTTTAGATAATGGTAAATTTTTATACGAACATAACAAGAAGTCAATTACTCCACAGCATGATCATATTGTTTGTGAGGATTGTGGAGAAATTTTTGAGTTCTTTGATAATAATATATCACAAATTGAAGATAAAATTGCTAAAGATCTTAATCTTAAAGTTACAAAGAGAGTGCACCAGCTATCTGCTACCTGCACAGGTTCTAAATGTAATCATCCTGAGAGTTAATCTTTAGATGAAATCTATCCTTATTAGTAATCTAGTTTCTGGAATGAAGCTCCAAGGCTTCTATCTTTGCACGCAAAAAAAAATGAGAAGAAAAAGGGATGGTTCCATTTATCTTGATTTATTATTACAAGATAAATCAGGTATAATACGAGCTCGTTTGTGGGATAATGTAGAATCTTTATCTAAAAAGTTTGATATTGGAAATCCTGTTGCCATTAAGGGTGCAACCTATAAATATGGTGAAAATACATTTATTAAAATTAAAAATATTAATAGAGCATCTATTGAAAAGTATGCAAAATATGGCTTTAGTTCGTCAGACTTAATTCCAAGTTCTAGAAAAAATGCAAAACAACTATGGATGCATCTAGGGAAAGAGATTGATTTAATATCAAAAGTACATTTAAGACAATTAGTAAAAAAAATATTAGCAGATCACAAACAGAAATTCCAAGTTTATCCAGCTAGTATTTCATATCAATATAATTATCAAAGTGGTTTAATTGAGCAAACTGTATCTTTGATAAAAATTTCTAAAATCCTAGGAAAGCATTATAAGGTAGACACAGATTTACTTTTAACGGGAGCATGCTTACATCAAATAGGAAAACTTTATTCAATTAATATGGGATTTTCTATGCCTAAATCAAACGAGAGAAGATTAGTAGGCAATGCTATTTTATCCAGGGATATCGTAAACAACTATATTAAAAAAGTCAAACGCTTTCCAGATGAAGATAAATTGAAATTAGAACATTTAATATTGTCTTATCAGGGAAGAAAAGAATGGCAAAGTCCAGTTGAGCCTCAAACAATAGAAGCAGTACTTCTACACTCGATAAATTATATGGATTCACATGTTAATGTTATGAGTAAAAAGTGATAAATAAGTTTACTGCAATCTATATTTTTACAATATCATTACTATTTACTCAAGAAAGCATCAGTTATGATATATCAAATCAATTTGGAGTTGAACTAAGTAATAATCAGATTCTTTGGGATAAAGATCAACGATTTGATAATTTACTCATAGATAGATCTTCAAACTATTTTACAAATAAATTTTCATCTTTTGATTTCAAAGACATGCCATCAGACTCTCTGTACGTAAAAAGCAAGTTTCGATATGAATTTGGTGATTATGGCTTCGATAGGCTGAATATCGGATTAAAAAAACATTCTGAATATTCTGATTTACAATTTTTAGCTATGAAAAAAAGTTTTTTTGGTAATTATTCAGAATTTGCAAATGCAGATTCTGCCCCACTTAGTTTGTTTTATAAAATTGATTATAAAACTATAATTTCTCAACATAACCTATACTTTTCTACTGGATATTTTAGAGAAAATGCCACTTTTATTTTTGATAATCAGTCAGGCCTAGATACATCTATTAATAAAGAATTCTCTGATTTTTTATCATTAACAATTGGAGACACCTTCATAAAGGATAGTTGGACTTATAATTTTGAATTAAATCATATTAGTAAGTTTGATGAAAAAGAAATAATCGAATACCCAATTAATCATGCAATTGATTTAGAAAGAAATAGATTAAATATTAATGCTTTAAAAAATGAAAATATTGCAATCGAAGCTTTCTTTGACAACAGTTATTATAAAGATGAAATATCTTTGAAAACGTTTACTAGAAATATAGTACATCTTACAAATGAAAATAAGCTACCCATTGGGAATATAAAGTATGGTATCGATTATATCGGCGACGAAATAAGCCCTAATATTTCTTATAGCGCTACTTTTGGTACAGTCCAACTATTGATAGAGAGAAAGAATAAATCAACAAGACTTCTTTTTGATGATTATAGTTTAAATGATCAAAAAACAGAAAATTGGGATTCATTAATTTTGAACTATTCCTTAGAAAAAAAAGTTTCTTTGATTTCAACCTTAAAATATATTCAAGCAAATAATATTATTACTAACCTCACTCTAGAAGATGTTGACTCCCCTGAAAATATTGGTTATAAATTCTATTCTGATGATATGCTTTCCCTTAAAACAAAAATTTCGGTACCGCTAAATAAGAGCAAGATAGATTTAACGCATTATCATAATTTTTATAATAGTCTTATCAGTTCAAATAGGTCGGATATCATTGAAATGGATTATCATTTTAATCAATCTTTTATAAATGAAAATTTAGGGATTGCAGGCAAGCTTTCGCTGTTATACTTATCCCGTAATCATTCCGATTATTATTTTGATTATTTTAGGAATATGCCTGTTTCAGATAATAGGATACATTATAACGATAGCTATAATATTGGGTTAGATTTGAATATATCTATTGCAGATGTTTTATTAACGGTAAGATTAAAGAATGCTCTCCATAGATTACCAATTGATGGAGACTATTCTATTAGTAATGCTGAACTATTCAACCCAATGAATAGCCTCCTATCTTTTGGTATTATTTGGGAATTTGACGACTAAATTTTGTATTCTGTTACAAGTTTGATACTTCTACCTGGTTCAGGGTATCCTAATGTAGATTCAAATGTTTCATCAAGAAGATTATCAACTATCAGGCTGGCTTTTAATGCATCAAAATCTTTAGATATACTAAGATCTAGTACGCCAAAAGAATCACCATCTGTCTGATCACTCCAATCAGATCCATATTGCAAAATACGTTTTCCATTATATTTGTAGTTGAATACCATATTCATGCTCTGGTTAAAATTATGAGATAGAAATATGTTTGCTGAATAATCTGGAACATATAATAATTTTTTATCCATATCATTGTCTTTACTATCATAAAGATTATATGATATTTGTAACTGACTACTTGCAAACTCTTTTAAGAAATTTATATTATATGTTGTTCTTGATGCAGAAGAAACGTTTATAGGTATATATTTAAATGATTCATTAGGTTGCCACAATATCAAGTTTTCATAATCCTTCATTGTTGCTGTTACCGTAAATTTTCCAACAACAGAATTATTTGTCATATTAACAGAAAAGTAATCACTTTCCTCTGGTTTTAAATCTGGATTTCCAGAGCTATATAATCCATCTGGCCAGTATAAATCATTTAATGTTGGAAATTGGAAAGAGGAACCTGCATCTAATCCAAAGTCAAAATAAGATAAATCACCCTTTGCAAACTGATCCACAGATTCAAAGCTGACATTGTAAGTTAATTTATCATTACCAGATTGTTTATCAAATCTTGTCGATGGTGTTATCTTAAAGTCTTTCTCATTATTGGTATAGTTTAATAGAAATGTAGCCGAACTAGAATTGAGTTCTTGATTACTTAAATCAGTACTACTAATACTATCAACTTTTTGTTTTGCAGATACTCGATAATCTAAGTTAGTATTAATT
>ERZ802824.41-NODE-41-length-55976-cov-19.0609_pt1 | contig 55976 bp, 49 predicted proteins | sample MGYA00345650_ERZ802824 | MGnify/ENA primary metagenome ERZ802824 (study PRJEB30503, sample SAMEA104212361) | marine metagenome | biome: Westerlies Biome; feature: [SRF] surface water layer (ENVO:00010504) within the epipelagic zone...; material: water (ENVO:00002006)... | reverse complement strand
CGCCGAGAGAACACACGCGACAGACATTTCGACCCATTCTATGTCAATATCCTATCATTTCGCTAAAAAACCCCGTCAACATTTTGACAGGTTCAAACGTGTGTTAAGCAGACAAATATACAAAGATGTGTCGCGACCAACCCCAACTAAGTAAAGTATAATCATGCACTAACAAACCAAACCCATAGAAATGAAGTCTGGTTCATCGACAGAGGATTCCCCGAATATATGGCACAGCCATGATTAGCGCAAAATTTTCTAATTAATGCTTCGATATTAATTGTCCTTCGATAACACCCACCCAAAATTAAGCGTGTAAAATCTAAGCGAAGGATTAAAATCTTATTTTTTTCCGGTTTCGTACCAAACGTACATATTGAGGCTGGTTTGGAAAAACTCGGCCATAACTGTACCCGGTATAGAAATTGACGACCCAATGGTTGCGCGCGTTAAAGAAATTGGGTTCTGATGTCCAATAAGCCTCAGGCGGGGTCATAGGGAAAGTTTTAACCTTAATCATTGGCGGACTGTCGTTTTCTGATACGAGGCTCTCCAATTCATCCCGGGTCGGTAACCGCCAGCCCCCACGGTCAAGCCCCTCAAAACGGGCGGCCACCTCTGGTACCTGACTAAGCGTCAGCTTTACCGGTTCGCCTTTACAGGTTTCCTCTTCCCAAAACTGCCCAATGCTGCAGCGCATCCATTCAAGTTTGCCGAGCAGGTCGATGGCAATCGGCCCCTTGTGCATCAATCTTGGGCCATCGGCGATCGCGGGGCCAGCCATAAAAGCAGCGGACATGCAAATCACATAGGCAAAGTTTCTGAGTACTGAAAAATTCATCCGGTCCCCCGTTTAGACAACAAAGCAATAAAACTGCTTGCCACGTGCGTTATGGCATCTTGCTTGCATCTATTGTGCCGAAACCGCAATGCTTTCTAGGGAATTTGAACAATGGACATAGCCTCTCTCGTCGGACTTATCGGAGCCTGCGGTATGATCATCGGCGCCATGTTGGCTGGTGGATCTCTTGGCCCGTTTGTCGACACCGCCTCTATTTTGATCGTTATTGGTGGAACGTTTTTCGCAGTCATGTACCAAGCGACCCTGCCGACCTTCTTAGGGCACTTTGGCGCCATGGGTAAATGCTTCTTTCCACCGGTAAAGAAAATGGAAGACATGATCGAGAGAATGGTCGAATTAGCCGCGATGGCACGTAAGGACGGTATGATGGCGCTTGAAGGCCAAGAAACTCCGGACAAATTCTTTGCGAAAGGCATGCAATTACTAGTTGATGGCGCAGATGAGGCCAAGCTCGTCGGACAAATGGAGGCAGAACTTGAGGCTATGAAAGTTCGCCACGGAGACATGCAAGGCTGTGTAAAGGCTTGGATCGATCTTGCGCCCGCGATGGGGATGATTGGGACATTGGTGGGACTTGTGATCATGCTTGGTAATATGAGTGACCCGGCCTCGATTGGCCCCGCGATGGCGGTGGCTTTGTTGACCACCATGTATGGAGCGATCATCGCCAACGTTTTATTCATGCCCATGCTGACAAAGCTTGAGAATTATACCGCTTATGAAGTGGTTTATCGGCAGACTGTAATCTTGGGTCTTCGCGGGATTGCCAGAGGTGAGTCACCTCGTAACATGCAAGATCAGATGGTCTCCCTCTTGGCTCCAAAGGCTCAAGAGAAATTTGAAGCGGCGGCATAATCATGGCAGAAGAAGCAGCACCAGAAGAAAACGAATGCGAAGAATGCCCGAAATGTCCTCCGGTTGGCGCCCCCGCGTGGATGGCAACCTTTGCGGATATGGCGACACTCTTGATGGCCTTCTTCGTTTTGATTTTGTCATTTGCCGAAATGAACGTTCCGAAGTTTAAAACAATTCAGGGTTCAATGAAGGATGCGTTCGGGGTGCAAAAAATTGTTCCCGTTGTTGAACAGCCAAAAGGTACGACGATACTTACGGTGAGCTTCAGCCCGTCTCCCTCGCCTTCAGTAACCAAAGAGGTGACATCTGATACCACCGAAACAGTTGAACCCGAACTGAAAATTCCGACCGACAGCAAAGACAGCGAAGGCTCGGACCAACTGCAAGAAGGCGAAGGCGACGAAGAGGGCATCGGCGGTGAAAATGCCGACGGCAAGGGCGATGAAACCAACGAGGGCCAAGCAGATGCTGAGGCGCAGGGCCAGTCAGACGCTGACAAGTTAGGTCAATCTGACGCTGAAGGAATGGGTCAATCAGACAGCGAGGGTGAAGGAAAATCCGATGCTGAACGGCTTGCCGAAGCGATTGAAAAAATGGCCAAATCAGTTGATATAGCCGTCCAATCCATGGGTGATAAGGTTATCGTAGACCTGAAAGCCGGAGAGTCTTCCCCAACAGAGCTGATGGAAAAATTCTCAAAAGTTGGGCAAGCGGTAGAGGTCGCAGGATTGGCGACAGGTAAATCAGAAAGCGAAGTATTGTTCGGCGGCCTTGATCAACAAATGTCTGAATTGATCGAGATGGTTGCCAAACTCGAAACGCTCAAGGATGCCACAGGTGGTGGTGCCAGTGACGAGGACAGCTATGCCAAGCAAGCGCTGGCAAAAGAAAAAGCCGAGACCTCTGAGGATGAGTTGAGAATTTCACTACAAGAGGAAATTGGCAAAGGTCTGGTTGAAGTTGAGCGCCGCGACAACAAAGTGTTTGTGACGTTAGGGGCCGGCGGCGCGTTTTCGTCCGGTTCGGCGGTTCTCACAGAAGAGGCCGTGGGCATTGTTGGCAAAATTGCCGAAGCCTCGGATGGGGATGACAGCACTGTTAAAGTATCTGGCCATACCGATAACGTCCCGATCGGCTTTGGTGCCCTGTATCGCGATAACTGGGATCTTGCATCGGCGCGAGCCTCCAGTGTGGTGCAAGCCGTAGAGCAATCCGGTTCGCTACCGTCTGAACGCTTGCAAGCAATCAGTTATGGTGAGACGCGTCCAGTGGACGATAACAATACGGCAGCCGGGCGCGAGAAAAATCGTCGCATAGAAATCGAAATCGAGTTCTGATTAAGAGTATATCTTAATCAGAACTTGCCAGGGGCTTTTTGCAGTCACTCCTCTGAGTTTTTGGTCTCGAACCACTCAAATATTGTTTTGACAATCGCAAGGAATGCTAAAGCCCCTACTGCACAAAGCGCAGCCTGCATGGGCGTAACTTGGGCAATAATAAAAAGACTGTCTGGGGCGACCTGCCAAACAGCAACGATCGTCAAAGCGCCCAATATGAAAAGACGTAGTGCCATACAACGACCACAGGGTGCACGCCTAACTTTATTTGTTTCATCCTCAGTAGACACAAAAACCTCCGCTAAGCCATTCGAATTAGGTCTTTATAACACCATGTATCGCAGTCTTTTAAATACATAACAATACTAAAGGCTAAAAACATAACTTTTTAAATATTTATTTTCTTTTGCTATTATTAACAGATAGTTACAATTTGGTATACTTATTGCATGTTAGATATGAAGTGGATGTAATATGTTAAATATTTCCATGCAACCGCGTCTGGCGCAACGTCAGTCACTGGTCATAACGCCCCAGCTTCAACAAGCGATTACGTTGCTGCAAATGAGCAACGTTGAAATCTGCGACCATGCCGAAGAAGTCGCAACAGAGAACCCTTTCTTACATGTAGAGCGCCCTGCCTCCCGCAAGGCGTTATGGGACGGAGCAAGATCCGCACAAAGCGGTGCTGGAAAATCATCGAGAGGTGGCGGCTCTGACAGCGATCTTGATCCGATCGACGCGCTGGCCGACACCCGCGACACCAGTCTTTACGCGCATGTGTTTGCCCAAACCGAGCTGATGTTTGAAGATCCTGATGAAAAAGTCATTGCCTACAGCCTGTGCGAAGCCATCGAACAAACCGGGTGGATAACCGAGAATTTGCAGATGATTGCTTTCGCGTTAAGCGTGACGGAAGAGGCCATCGAAGTCGTTCTAACCCGGCTTCAAACAATAGAGCCCGCCGGACTATTTGCACGAAACCTGTCTGAATGCCTTCGCCTGCAAGCCCGGGACAAGGGATTGCTTTGCAAAAAAATGGATGCGCTACTCGAAAATCTGCCATTGTTTGCCAAAGGCGAAATAGCCGCTCTCAAGCGTATGACCGGATGCACTGCAGAAGAAATTGGGGATTTGGCGCGTAAACTCAGAACCTTTGAGCCAAAACCAGGGCTTAAGTTCTCGGGTGAATTTGCTCAACCGGTATTTGAACCAGATCTGATCGCCTATCAAGACGAAGAGGATGACTGGATTGTCGAGTTGAACCGCTCCAACCTGCCCGCCATCCGCGTCGACACCGCGTATAGTCAGGCCGTTAAGAAACTTGATCAAGACGGAAGTGATGAGCATTTTATTCGTGAAGCCATCACTTCAGCGCGCTGGCTCAAGCGTGCCATTGCTCAACGCAATGAAACCAACCAAAAAGTTGGCGCAGAAATTGTCAGGTATCAGCGCGAATTCCTTGAAAAAGGCATCGCCTTTCTTCGACCACTACAACTGAGGACCGTCGCCGACGCAATCGGCGTGCATGAAAGCACGGTAAGCCGTGTCACCTCTTCGGTCATGATGGCCACACCGCAAGGCACCTTTCCTCTCAAAGCCTTTTTCAGTAGTGCGTTACATTCAGACTCAAACGTCGAAGGCGCCTCAGCAAAAGCAATCCGTCAACGCATTCAAGACATCATTTCATCGGAAGATCCCAGCAAACCCATCAGCGATGAGGCTATTTCCAAGATTATTAGCAAAGAGGGTATTCGGGTGGCCCGGCGCACTGTTGCGAAATATCGCGAAATAGACGGCATGCCCTCTTCGTCACAGCGTCGCAGACGACAGAAAATGGACGCGCTCTGCGGCTAACAGGCCGTTACCAACGCAGCTTTAAAGCTTGGCTTTTGTCTCAACCAATCCTGAGGTTGTGTTATTCACCTATGGACCGCGAAGGGACAGGTTTAGATAGGCGCTGCCGCAACTTCTTAGGTGTGAAAATAAACTTAAGCTCTGGGTCCAAATGTAAGGCCGCGAGTTGCGCGTCTGCTTCTGTGGTGCCAGCAATACAAAATATCTGGCGAAAGCCACGATACCCCATAAAACTCTGACCAAGTTTATGTTGGTCCCGCCCCACATAGAGACAAAGAACTACATAGGTTAGCACACCCAGCATCCAATGGACGACAAAGGCTGTTGCTACTGCAAGGGTCGACACAATGGCCCCCTCAAAAAACCTCTGCGACATAATCCAAAACGGTGGCGCTAGCATTGCCAAAATAGATCTGGTTTGTGAATGCAGTTCAGCCTGTTTATCTTTGTCACAATAGATATGATAATTTCGCATATCACTTGAAAAAGGCAGCTCCACGTTGCGCATCAAAGAGCTAAGCGATTTTAAGCTGTCGCCTTGTACGGGCAGAAAATCCACCCCAAGTACCCGGTCTGTCAGAACGTGGAAAAGCTTGCCCTCTCGCATAAAACTCAGAAGGACTGGCCGCGCATACTCTTGTAGATGATATTCGATCTCGTCTGCGAGATGACCAAGATCGGAATAGGGCTTTCCGCCAACACCTACCAAGATATCCAACTCCAGTAGATTTAACTTGAGGCCAAAAGCGCCCTTTTTCATCTTATCAATGATAATTGGTCCAGACAGTCTTGGAGTATCGACAGTCTGGTTACCCATCTGCATTTGGTCATCTTGTGCCATGAGCCCTCAGGGGTTCTATCAGGGGAATTTAATCACGTCTTGGCTGGGTGCCCGCGCGGCTTGTCTTTTAGGCTGCTGAGGCTTGGGCTTGGGACGCTGGCTGGCTATCAAAAGGCGTTTGTTCAGCTCCCCTATCCGCTCTTCCAGCTTGGACTGTGTGTCCATCAAAGCCTGCATCTGCTTTTCCGCCTCAGGGTCACCTTGATTAATACCACTGCGGATCACTGCCATAAATTCGGTTGTCACGTCGCGAAACAACACAGCCTGATCTTTCAAAGCCTTATCGATATTATCGGTTGTCGCCATCGCAAGTTCACCATTCAACAGGGAAACACGCGCATCAAGCTCTTCGATTATCCCACCCATTTTTGTGGCCAGCGTCTCATCTATTTTTTGAGACATTTGAATGGTCTGGTCAGCTTGGGTCATTTTAATTTCTTCAAAAGCTTGATCTATCGCAAGATCCATCCCATTTATTTGCTCACTCACGTCGACGCTGGTTTTAGACAGCTTCGCGACATCAGGACCCATTGTTTCAAGATGCTCTTGCAACGTTGCCAGTTGGCTAAAGGGTCCCTGAAGATTGCCAACCCCCTCATTCATTGTTGCGATATTTTCGGTAAATACCGTCAACAATTCCGTATTTGTCGCAGTCAAAACGTTCATTTTATCAGCGGAGCGTGCAAGCAAAATCCCGACGGCGACCACCCCGCCAAGCAGAATGGCGCCCACAACAAAAGAACTGATCCTAACCGTCTTTTGTAAACTGGCAAAACTTTTCTTTGCCTTTTGAAATTCGGACGATATGCGCGCAAATTCAGAAGTAACATCCATCGCTGCATCCGCAGCGTCTAACGCAATTTGAACGACGGTTTCTAAGTCTTGTGGCTTCGCTTTAGCACTAGTTTTAGGCGGCATTTGAGGGCCTCATCTTCTGGATTTAACGACCTTACCCGGTCTTTCTCTTTGAGAGAAGTAAGCACATTCCGTGCCAGATGACGAAAAAACCACGCTCGCGGGCAACTCTTTCGATTTAAATCCGAATTTCATACACTTCCAAGGCTTCATAGGGTCATGTGACACCTGAAAAAATACGCAACCATAGCAAGTCAAACGCTTTGGCCTGTCCTTCATTTACGAAATTCCTTGAGGCGTGCGCAGATATTATGGATTTGAAACCGAAAGGTTCCTCCCAAACAGAGTAAAGCACAAAAGAGCAACCCGTAGCCACGCAGGGTGTCGCCAAGCTCACTCGCTTTAATTAGCAGGTAGATTGTCGCGACAAAATAGGCGAACGAGCTGATCATCTCTCCCATACTTCGATGGTACTTTCGCTTAAACCGCGCCACTGATCGGCCTTCCATTTTCGTCAAACTGCATGTCATCGGGGACTTCTAGTTCAGGAGGATCAAGTTCTTCCCCATTGTTGAGCCGGTATATAAAGGCCAGCACCGCTGCCACTGCCGAAAACAGCTGTTCGGGAATTTCATCGCCAATTTCGCCCGCAAAAAACAAAGCCCGCGCCAAAAGCGGATTGCGAAAGATGGTAATTCCGGCATCAGTGCCACGCTCAATGATTTCCGCCGCCATCAACCCGCGCCCCATCGCCAGTATACGGGGGGCTCCCGGGGTGCCGACCTCGTATTTCAAGGCCACAGCAAAATGCGTCGGGTTGGTGATAATTGCGGTGGCATCGGGCACATCTGCCAGTGCCTCACGTTGCTTGACCGCACGCGCCGCAACAGTCATTTGCATACGGCGGATTTTGGCTTTTACCTCTGGGTTACCTTCGGTTTCTTTACTTTCATCTTTGACCTCTTGCAGGGTCATTTTCAATTGTTCGGTATGCTGGTGGTTTTGCCATAAGACATCCACCAAGGCCAATGCTGCCAAGATAAGAAGGAAGGTCACCATCAAGGCAAAAAATGCATCGTGCATCCGGGTCATTGCATTCCAAAGCGTGGCTGACTCAGACGTGATTAGCCGCGGCAATCCCAAGTATAATATAAATGCCCCACCGACGAGTAATAGAACCACTTTAAAGATCGCCTTGAACAATTCGACCAACGACTTTTTTGAAAACATCCGTTTCAAACCGGCAAGTGGATTGATTTTTGAACCTTTGAATTTCATGGCGCCAGGTGCAAAGTTTATTTTACCACTCATCGCTGCCTGCGTTGCGATAACTACCAAAAACAACGGAATTGAAAATAAGGTACTATTTATAAATATGAAGCTAAAAGCCACACTGGACAGCCTGGTAATTTCATCAAATAAAAATTTCGTATCGCCAAATTGAAAAAAACTGCGCCATTCGATCAAAAGGCGCGGCAGAACAAACAAAATAGCATAGTATAAAAGAAAACCCATTGCCAAAGTAGTGAAAACAAACAGTTCTTTGGAACTTGCGATTTGTCCGTCTTCGGCGGCCTTTTCAAGCCGCTTCTGGGTTGGTTCTTCGGTCTTGTCTTGACCGCCATCACTCTCAGCCATCACGCAGCTCCAAAAATAACCGCTCAAACACTTCGATAGTATAATACGATAGGTCTTCTATCGCAAATCCTAATGGCTTAGTATAAATATACATAACGATAAAAAGCGCCATCATTGTCAAGGGAAAGCCAAACGAGAAAAAGTTCAGCGCCGGCGCGGATCTGGTTACAACGCCAATTGTGACATTAACCAATAATAATATAGATACCACAGGCAGCATTAAAAGCGCTCCAAGGTAAAACATCTCGCCCCCGATATCTATGACAAATTGGCTCATGGCCATCAAGGAGACCGGTTGCCCCATCGGTATAATGTCAAAACTTTGACGCAAACCTTCTATTAGCCGTAAATGCCCATTCGCGGATAAAAACATAGTGAGCAAAAACAGGGTCAGAAACTGGCTGACAACGGGGGTTTGCCCGCCAGAGTTAGGATCAACTTGGGCCGCGAATCCCAGGCCCCCAGAGGCTGCAATCTTTTCACCTGCAAGCGCAACAGAGGCGAAAAGAATGCTCAAGACAATCCCCCCTGTCAAACCGATGGCAACCTCAACCCCCATTACCCGAATAAGCGCCAAGAATGGTAGATTTTCAAAGTTTGGCACTGAGACTGAACCGTAATATGCGGCTGAAATGACAAACGTTAGGAGAACACGTACTCGAACAGGAACAGATCGAGCACCAAATATGGGGGAGGAAACAAGCAGCGCACCAAGGCGCAGGCTGACCAAGAAAAAATCGAGAAGGAAATTCATCAGAAGGTTCAGGTCAATGCCAGGGATATTCGTTAAATTGCCCGCATCAACATTGCCAAGCACTAATACGTTCCCCGAATTGTCTCAAAGATATATTCGAAATAATCAACCATAGTGCCCATTATAAATGGCGAAAACAGGGCCAGTGCCAGCAAAACGAGAACCAGCTTGGGCACGAAACTCAGAGTCATTTCATTAATAGACGTGGCCGCTTGCAAAATACCGATTGTAAGACCAACCGCCAGTGCCGTTCCCAGAATAGGACCAGCAGTTAAAATAATCTGCCAAAACGCGAGGCGGAGATGTTCGACATTTGCATCAAATTCCATTATCCGTCCCGATCACATGACATAAGTTGCAGCCAAAGAACCAATCATCACAGCCCACCCATCAACCAGAACAAATAACAATAGTTTGAAAGGCAGCGAGATAATCATTGGACTCAGCATCATCATACCCAAAGCCATCAGAATTGAGGCAATGACCAAATCAATTACAAGAAATGGTAAAAAAATCAAAAACCCAATCTGAAACGCAGTTTTCAATTCAGACGTAATAAAAGCAGGCATCAAAACCGTGTAGGGTACGTCGTCGTTATCCTCATAGGGCGCGTCTCCAGCCATTTCTGCAAACATGGCCAACTCTGCCTCTCGCGTATTTAAGATGATAAACTCTCTTAAAATATTTCCCCCAACTTCAATCGCTGTCAAAGGGTCCATGTTTCCATCAAGATAAGGAGAAACTGCCGTATCATAAATCACCTGAAAAGTCGGCGTCATAATGTAGATCGTTAAAAACAATGCGATCGAGATTAAGACTTGATTTGGCGGTGTCTGTTGTGTCCCCAGTGCCTGTCGCATAATCGACAGTACAATGATAATACGGGTAAAAGCTGTCATGCCCAACAAAAGCGAAGGTAGAATTGCCAATCCTGACATCAGCGCCAAAATCTGCAGCGACAACGAATAAGTCTGCTCGCCCTCTGCCCCAGAGGTGACGTTGAACGCGGGCAAGCCAGCACTTTGGGCAAATCCGGGTGCGGGCAGCAACACCATGACAATCAGCACGGTCAGGACGGCACCGCCGACCAAACCAAAACCGTAATGCGCTTTGCGTAATTTTAGCAAACTATTCTGTAACATGAAGATCTGCCTGTAGCGGCATTTCAGCCGATTTTTCAAGCCGCAAAACCGTGGCAGGCTGATTGCGGCCATGGACGATAACAACTTTTTCATGATCAATTTCCATCAGGGAAACCATTGCCTGATGACGCAACGGATAGGTTTCAACGTGGACAACCCGACTGCCTTTTACCAACTTACTCCTGATTTCCGGTGCCCGTCTCATCAAAAAGGTTCGCAACAATAGAAGCGCACAGATAAACACTCCTACTGTTATGATCTGTGCTATTTCTAGTGTCGGTTGGGCCAAGTTTCCTATCCGATATGTTTCAAACGGTCCATCTTATCCGTATCGTTTCTAGATGGTTTCCATTCGTTTTTCTGGATCAACAATTTCTGAGAACCTGATGCCAAAGCGCTCGCCGACCATGACGACTTCACCCTTCGCAATCATTGTGCCGTTGATCAAGATATCCAGCGGTTCACCTGCCAACCGATCCAATTCTACGACGGACCCCTCATTCAGGCGCAGCAAGTCACGGATGCTGATCTCGGTGCGGCCCACCTCGATGGACATGTCGACTTCGATATTTTCAAGAACTTTCAGCTTATCAGCATCCATCCCTTTAACTTCGCTGCCAACTGCTGCCTCTGCGCTATCCTCAGCGGCAAGTGCTTCATCTACCATTGTAGACCTCCTATGATGTTTACGCGACCCAATGTCACTAAAGTCGCCGTGTTATATTAATCGCGCGGGTGCCGCCAACGTCTCCGATATCCGCCAGGAACATCTTCTCACCCTCCACAATGACTGTAACGTTTTCCCCTATCTGTATCGGGAATACATCGCCTTCGCTCAATTGAAGCAGCTTACTCATCGAAACAGTCGGTTTGCTGAGCTCGACATTCAATCTCAGGGGGGCGCTCAGTACAGCGTCCTCAAGACGTTCGAGCCACGTTGTATTGTCATCAGTGGTATCGGTGTTCACCCGTGATCGCAACTCGGCTGCGATTGGTTTAAGTGTTTGCAAAGGATAGACGATATCAAAATTTGCCGGCTCTACTCCCGGCAGCTGCACGACAAATGAGCACGCGATGACTGTTTCACCGCCTTCGACGAAAGAGGCAAATGCCACATTCTCTTCGCGCGTTACTTCTCCAAACGTCGTTTGTGTCAGGTCGTTCCATGACGCATTGAGAATGCCATTCAAACCGTCCGTAACAATTTCAATCACACGGCTTTCGGTTGTTGTGAAGTCCGCGCGCTTGGATCCTTTCAGACGCATATTTCCGCCGTAGTAGGAATTTGTCAGCGTATAGACAAAATCCGGTGTAAGGGCGAGCATTTGCGTGCCGCGCAACTCTTCCATCCGCGTCATGGTCAAACTCATAAAACTGTCGACCGTTTCACAGTATTCATCAAATGTCTGAAGTTTAGGCGCGAAGGAGGTAATCCTGGGTGTCACTTTAAGCAATGGTAGAAATACTGAGCGGGACATGCGTGCAAAACGCTCGTTAAGCACGCGCAGCGCGTACAAATCCCCAAGAAGAGACAGATCGTTCGAGCCAAAGTCATAATCTGATACTTCTGCTTCCCTTGCGACCACAGCTGGTGTTGACGGATCCGCCTGATCATCCAGACCGCTGATCAGAGCATTAACCTCTTCTTGGGTAAGCTTCCTAGAAGAGGCACTATCTTCGTCTATTTCAGCCTCAGACATTATTGCATCACATAAGAGGTTAAGTGCACTTTTTCGATGCCTCCGAACCCTTCTAGTCCGGTTAAGGTCGTATTCATCGTTGTGCGTAAATCTTCAGCCAGCGCAAAGCGTGCTTCGCGTCCTGCCACTTCCTCTTCAGTATAATCGCTCAAAGTCGCAAGGATTTCGGCTGTAAGTGCCGGCATGTGCGCTTCGATATTCTCAATCACAGTTTCATCATATTGGGTCGAGATGCCGATACCAACCTGCAAAAAGCGCCGCGAACCTTTGAGGTTTGTGGTCAGAGTCGCTGGAAATTCATAGTACATCGTCTCGAATAATTCCTCGGAAGGCACTTCCTTTGAGACCTTTTCTTCTGGTCCCATGCACTCCTCTGGCATTTCTTCGCCTTCTTCCAGCTCTTCCTCAACCGGGCAGTCAATCTCCGGCTCACCTTCGCCTTCAACTCCGCCTTCGGCCCCAGCTTCGCCAGCCGCCTTACTCGCAATTATGTCATTAGCGATATCCTCAGGCAAAGGCTGGTTTCCACCAAAAAGAAAGTACCCAGCCCCGAGGCCACCACCTACAAGAATAATCCCGCCGAAAACGCCGGCAAGAATGAGCATAATCGGAGATTTCTTTTTTGGTGGGTCAGTGTTTTCATCGGCCATCTGTCAAAACCTTTGTTATTTAGTTAGGCAATTACGTTTACCAGACCATCGCCTTGAAGGGCGGTAGACTGTTCCACATTTTCAGGCAACTCCTGAGCAAAATCAAGATCACTCTGGTCATTAGTATCTGATTCATCAGACTTATTGTCGTTTTCGGCAAAGGATCCACTAGTGTCAGCAGAGAACGAATTCAACCGCATGCCCGCACTCTCCAACAGCTCAGAAATCCGCCCCTCGGCACCCGTTAATAAAGCTGCAGTTGCGCCTGTTTCTGTTCTCATTCGAAGATCCAGGCCGCGGCGGCTTTCGCTCATCGACACGGTAATCTTACCAAGCGAAGCGGGCTGCAGCGTGATCACCAAACTGCCGCCATTTGTCGGCATAGCGGCCACCCTGCGCACAAGGCTCTGTGTCCAGCCTTGCTTTTGAACATCGACAATGCTGTTGCTCCAACGTTCAAGCGCTGCAAGATTTTGCGACGGTGTGACCGTATTTGCCGCACTGGGCGCCACAGCCTGCGGCTGACCAGATCCGGCACTCACCGGCGCCATTATTTCGTTTAATGCTTGTTCGGCCTCTGTCGGTTCAGACGCTTCGGCAGGGACAGCGGGCATGGGCGGTGCAGCATCTATTTGTGCGCTCCGCAAAGCACGTACCTCCAAAGCCGGAGCCGCTTTCTGAGGCCGTGCTTGGATGACAGTCTCTTCCAACTGGTCATCGAGCCCTTTCAGATTAACATTTTTTTCGGCGGCTTTGCTTTCCTGACTGCGCTTCATCTGGTTGGCAATTTCAGCTTGAACTGGCGCGGCGTTAGATGCCGCTTCGGCCCCCTGCTTTGCAACTGCCGCCTGGGTTGTCACCACAGGCGCAGAAATCGCCTTAACCTCGGAACGCAAGGGAGCATTCATTTCGGCGGTTTGAGGCGTTTTTGCTGCTTGGCTATTTACCAAGTTCTGTTGCGGTTTTGCTTTTGGTACAGCTTTATCCGGGGCTGCCATTGTATGGTTTTTTTCAGCCACAAGGTCTGTTTTGGCCGCTACCGGCTTTTGGGCGACGTCAGCTTGGGTAGACTTCTGTACCTGAGACGCCGCATTAGGCACGGAATCAGCTGGGATCGCAGGTGCAGATGCCGTTTTCGCAGGTGCAGCCATAACGATTGGCTTTGCCTCACTTTCCAAAGCGGTTACCGGACCTATTGGCGCCGGTCGTACGTTCGTGGACGCAACATCCGCAGCGCTAGCCTGATTGGCGTCAAAAGACCGCCAATCGGCCCGAACTTGCTGTGGCGACGTCGCTTGCACACCAACCTCAACGGATTTCGAGCCGACATCCTGCGCCTTCACGGCAACATCTGATCCCTTCGCGGCCAAATCTACCGCTTTTACCACACCGTCTTCATCTGATATCAACGGCGTCTGTTCTGTGATTGGCCGCTCTGCGTCCACGGCGACCACAGCTTGAGCCTTTGCAACGACTTGCGTGGCAGAGTGAGGTTTGACCTCATCAGCGGCGACCTTATGATTGTGATGCTCCTTCGGAGCTTGGTTTTTAGACGCCCCATCCACACCATCAGCCACAATTTTTTGAACTGGCTTTTCAACCAAATCGTTATCTGCAGAAGGCTTAGCGACAAAATCGCTATCTGCAGAAGGCTTAGCAAGTGAAGCAGCATCCGAAGAAGCTGCAGCACCCTCTGCAGCAGCTGGTTTGCCGTTATGAGCGACCGAGACAACTTGTTTTATCTCCGTCATCTCCAAACTGTCTTCGGCCTCAATGCCCTCAGATGCAGCGGGAGATGTCGCAACTAGCGAGACAGGTGGCGCGTTGCTGACTTGCACGGCGTTTTCATCCGCAGAAACAGCCGCAAGCCTTGTATCGTTTTGCATGCTCGGGTTCAGGTTTTGATCCGCGACCACGGTAGCTGCAATGTCGCCTTCAATGGCGATATCAGGGTCTTGATTTTTGTTTTGATCCAGTTTGCTTGCCGCGGCAACGGCCGTCAGATTGTCAGCTTCGGCATTGCCGCTCACATCAGAGACTGGATCGCCTGAACTCCCAATAGTCGCAACACTCATACCAAGAGGCTGCTCAGCATCCATTTCTGCCTCAACCGCCAAACGAGCGTCTGGTCCCGCTGGCAGAGCGGTCAGATCAATGTCACCATCCACTTCGCCGACGTCGAGCACCGGGGCTTTGATCTCTCCCGCAGCCTGCGATAACGCGCCGATCTCAAGGCCTTCTTTAACCACCTCTTCTCCATCTATAAATCCAGCTTTAGGCTGAAACATTTTCATGGCTAAGGGATTGCCGGAAACGGCCAAAGTATCATCCGGGCTGGAATTGGAAGGAATGTCTGCCGTGCTTTTTGAGTGGTTCTTGCCTTGATGCTGTTCTGCGCCAGCACCTGAACTGCCTTGTGACGCCAAAATAACCTGCGCAAAATCGAGCGCAGAGCTATCTGCTCCGTCTGGACCGCTGGCCCCCGGAGCAATTTGCAATACTGAATTGACCGTCGTATTTACGCTTTTCGGTTCCATTTTCGCCTCGGTTGAAAGTTACCGCTCAAACAAACTAGAAACTAGGGTGCAACCTTCATGCCAGATCGTCTGTTGGGCGTGTATATTCACCGCTTTGTCCCACTTCGGGCCGGCAAAGAGGATAGATCTTTATCAAATTTCTTTTCCCGTGCAGACACAGCAAATTCCTCGGCCTTCTCTTCTGTACGTTTTTTGTGATAGCTGACAGTCAGAATCTTCGCTTTAAGCGGTGCCAATTCCGCCACCATAAAATCATATCTTCCCTGCACCATTTCGGCTTCTTCTTCGATCCGCGTAAGATACCAGCGGTCTGTCTGCAGTTGGGTTGCATCAATACCGGTGGCTGTTGCTTTGGCATGGTGCGTCGCTCGCAATTCCTCTAATTGCTCAAGCAGCTCTTTCAAACTCGCCATCTCTTCTTGCATGTTTTTCAACTGTGCGCTCAGTTTGGACAGTTCCATCTGATCGCGGCGCGACAGATTTTTAAAAAGCCGAGACTTTCTTACTTCTTCCACTAGGTACCCGCAACTGCAAGAAGATCCCTTATGCTGGTTTTAAAATCAGCGCGACTGTCCGATCGCTGGGAAATAAATTCAACAATTTTTGGCCAAAGCTTCACTGCCTGGTCCAAATCTGCATCCTGACCTTCGACGTAACCGCCCATAAGCATCAGATCGCGGTTTTCCATGTACAGACTGACCAGCTGACGCATACGCCGCGCCGCAGCCAAATGTTTCGGATCAACGATGTCATTCATCACCCGACTGATAGAGGCCGAAATATCTACGGCCGGATAAATACCCATTTGCGCATTGGCGCGGCTGAGCACTACATGCCCATCCAAAATCGCCCGTGCCGAATCCACGACAGGGTCGTTGGTGTCGTCCCCATCGGCCAAAACGGTGTAAATCCCAGTAATAGATCCGCCAGACGTGGTGTCACCCATCCCCGCGCGTTCGACCAAAGATGGAATAAGCGACATCACAGACGCCGGATATCCCTTGGCTGTCGGTTGCTCGCCCAGCGCGAGACCAATTTCACGCCGTGCATGCGCCACCCGGGTTAGAGAATCCATGATCAGCAAGACGTGTTTGCCTTGATCGCGGAAATGCTCGGCGAGGGCCGAGGCCCGATGTGCGGCCCTGATGCGCAACAGTGGCGAACGGTCTGCCGGTACCGCAATGACACAAAGGCGCTTTCGGGTTTCTTCGTTCAGCATACCACGAACCAGATCGCCCACTTCCCGGGCCCGTTCGCCGATCATGCCGACAATAATGACATCTGCGGTTGAAAATCGCGCCATCATGCTCAACAGAACCGATTTTCCAACGCCCGACCCAGCAATAATGCCAATTCTCTGACCGCGTCCAATGGTCAGCATACCGTTCACGGCACGCACGCCAACGTCCATCACACTGAGTACCCCACCGCGCGACAAAGGGTTCAGCATTCTACCCTGCAAAGGCCGTTTAAAGGCTCCCATTGGGGCTGGCAAACCATCCAACGGCTCGCCCAAAGCATCAACCACTCGACCCAAATATTCATCACCAGCATCTATGTCGATGCCTTCATCAGACAGGCTCACCCGCACGCCGGCATGAATTCTGGCTCCCTGCTCGTATAACACCAACTGGTTGCGACCCTCTGAATAGCCGATCACTTCCGCTTTCACTGTATCGCCACTGGCCGTTTCCACGTCACAGACCGAACCCACAGAGACAGGGAAACCGTCGCACTCAAGTACCAAACCATCAAACCGGCTGACATGCCCAGAGAGCGCTGTGTTGCGACTGCCACCGACGGTGGAAATGTCGCCGAGAAGTTTTCCTGTAAGATCAATCATCCTTCAAGGCAACCTTATCCGTCGCTGCGACTGACACAGGCTCGCCTTCTTGGGCGACCTGCTCAATCTGGTCTGGTGCCGTGTTTGGCGCAACCGCCTCTGGGGCAGTGTCCGCGACAACTTTTTCTGATGTAGTATCCTGAGCCAACTGATCTGCTGCTGCCTCTGGGACATCTGTCGCGACTTCGACATCTGGTGCAACATCTGGTGCTGCTACGTCTTTTACCTCCTCGGCGGTGTCCGGTGTCTCTTTTTTGATGTCGGATGCCTCGGGATTTGGGGTTGGGCTTTCAGCGACTTGCGCATCCCTATCAGTCTCCGCCTGCGCAACCATGCCATGGTCAACACCGTCCCCCTCCAGTTTAGGCGCGACCACAGCCTCGGGTTCATGCACATCTGGCTGTGTCAAATTCTCGAACAAGTCCGAGATTTCTCCGCCACCGACACGCATTTTAACGTCTCCCCGGCCCAGCCGAGCATCCACGCGCATCTTGATCTGTGAGAGATCTTTATAATCAGGCAGTCCCGCGTTTATGACATCTAAGTCCGCCTGACAAACAAACAGTTCGCGCTTACCAGACATATGTTGCACATTGCGCAACATCGTCTCTAACCGGTCCAAAAATGGCTCTGGGAAATTATCTATCTGACTGCCTGCACGTTCTGTTGCCAAACTAAGCACAGACTGCCTTATCTGTGCAGATAGCAGGTCTATATCCAATAGCTCGGGGTCCGATAGCGCCCCAACGAGACGGTCAAGATCGGCGATACGTTCGGCTAATTCTGCCTCGCGCTCGCTCTCAGTCATTGCTTTGCCCGCTGAAAACCCTTCGTGATATGCCTCTTCGCGTATCTTTTGTTTTTGCTCCTCATCAATCACGGGCGGCGGAGCAGGCGCCAAATTTAGTGGTGCAGCCTGCACCGGGTCGGCCGCAGCAGGCACAGCCGTCTCTAAACCTTCAACCGCGACTGGTGCTTCGCCGGAGGGATCAGTGACAATCTCTGATGAAGTGCTCAAATTTGCCGCCTGCTTGTCGGGCGTGGATCCAGGGCCGGCACCGCCATCAGCCGTATCCGCTGATTGCAACGCTTCATCCCACCCATCGGGGTCGCCATTATCCTCGGCGACACCCTCTGCGGCTGTATCCTCTTTAGCGGCGGCCGCAGCCTCGTCTTCACTGGCGGGATCAGGGGTCAGATCGACCGGTGGTGCCACCTCATTCCAGCTGACCTTACGAAAGTAACCATCGTCATTTTTTGCTTCGCCCGGCTTGAGAATAAAAGCAGCCTCACGGGCTTTCGCCATCGCTTTAGAGACGTTGAATGCACTCAGCGGTGAACCGTCTAAATCAAACTCACCAACGAGTTTACTCTTTGCCATTAGACCATCTCTTCGCCACCACGTCCGGCCAGAACAATCGTTCCGTCATCGGACATTTTCCGCGCGATCGCGATGATATTTTTCTGCGCTTCCTGGACTTCTGTCAAACGCACAGGGCCAAGCGTTTCCATTTCGTCTCTGAGGTTGGCTGCGGCACGCGTCGACATACATCCGAACAGTTTTTCCTGAAGGTTCTGGTCTGAACCCTTGAGCGCCATAATCAGATCTTCTGGATCTGTGGCCCGAAGCAGAGTTTGAAGAGACCGTTCGTCAGACATGATAAGGTTGTCAAAGGTGAACATATTATCTTGGATCGCCGTCATCAGATCTTTGTCGTGCTTTTTAATCACCCCAAGAATACGTTTTTCCATCGCCTCTTTGGTAAAGTTCATAATTTTAGAGGCAGCGGCCACACCACCAACTTGCGATGAGCGCAAATTGGTATTGGCTTTAAACTTGTTCAGCATAACTTGCTCAAGTTCTTTTAAGGCGTTGGGATCAACCGTCTCCAGTGTTGCGATCCGCAAAATCACTTCTGCCTGCATATCCTCGGTCAGCAGATTAAGCACGTCGGACGCCATGCCATATTCCAGATACGACACGACAAGTGCTTGAATCTGGGGATGTTCATCCATAATCAGTTCTGCAATCGATCGGGCTTCCATCCAGTCAAGGATTTCGATCGGTTTATTGCTGTCTGCGGGTGTAATCCGGCTTAAAACAGATTGAGCTTTGTCATCCCCTAGCGCCCGTTTCAGAACATTTTGAATATAGTTACCAGCCCCGAGCCCGAGGCTTGTTTGTTGTTTCATCAGGGTCAGAAATTCATCCAACACTGCGTTTACAGCCTCTTGGTCAACACCGGACACGGCGTACATCGCTGTCCCCAAATGCTGCACCTCTCGAGGGCTCAGGTTCTGAAAAATTTCAGCAGCCTGTTCCTCACCCAAGAGCATCATCAAAATCGCGGATTTTTCAGTCCCGCTTAAATTTGCTGTTAAAGATGAATCACTTTCTGCTTCTGCCATATTTCCCTCATAGCCCTTGCTTTATGTTTTATCCATTTCGTCCCGCATCATGGCTTTAAACACGTTGGATACGCGCGCAGCTTCGTCAGACACGATCATACGGATCACCGCGACCTTATCGTCATAGCTGTTGGCGGTATCGAGCATTTCAGCAGAAACCCCAGATGTCTTCTTCGGTTTCAGCTTCGCCTTCATCTCTTCCAGGGTCAGACCTTCGTCAACCTCGATGAGATCCATATCGATTTCTTCGCCATCTTCATCAGTTACGGTACCCATGCCCACGTCACCACTTGGGATAAGCAGACGGCTCATTAGTGGCCGCACAACACCCAGTGCAACGACTGCCAAAATCAACACAGTGATCATATTTTGGGCCATGTCACGCAACCAGCGATCCTCGTACCAAGCTGTCGACACTCCGTCTGAAAGCTCCATAATAAATGGGCGACTGGTGATGTTTACGCTGTCTCCGCGCGTGATGTTCAGGCCCACGGCGTTTTGGACTAGCTGCTCTAACTCGGCCCGGCTCTCGTCGGATAATTTTGTCGGCTCTGGCACGACACCGTCAGGACCAGCCACTGGAGCTGGCTCACGCAACAAAACGGCGACATGAATACGCTCAATCTGCGCAGAAGGTGCCTTTTGGCTCACCACTTGTCGGCTAATTTCATAATTTCGGGTCTGTTTTTCGGCACTGTGGAACGGGTCAGCCGAAAGCGGGGCTGGCACAGAAGGCACAGCAGCGTCGCTTGTCCCATTAGGCGGCAGAAGCCGGCTCTGCGCTCCTCCTTGTGTCCCGGCGGGAACTTCGGCGTCTGCGTCTCCAGCAGCCGGATTATTCAGGGTTGCCTGTGCAGGCACGCTATTGGCCAGTGCACCCGGAACGCCACGCGCTCGGCGCTCTGTGCCTTGTTCAGATGTACTTTGTTCGCTGATCAACGCAACCGAGTCAGGTAAAACCCGATCTTCGGTAATTTCCCGGCGCGTAAAATCGATGTCGAGATTAACCTGTGCTGAAATATTACCAACTCCCACAACAGGTGTCAGCAGCGCTTCAATGCGGGATTTGTATATCCCCTCCAACCGCAATCTGTACTGGAGCTGTTTATCGGAAAGATTAGAGGCCGGATCGTCTATATGGTCTGAGAGCAACCTGCCGTTCTGATCTACGACGGTTACTCCACTTTTAGGGAGATTTGGCACCGAAGACGACACAAGGTTAACAATTGCGACCACTTGCTGGCTGCTCAGCGACCGGCCGGGATTGAGCTGAGCAAAAACCGAGGCTGTCGGCTTTTGAGCATTGCGCGCAAAGGCCGATTTCTCGGGAATTGCCAAATGAACGCGTGCTGAGGCAACCACGTCAATTTCCGCAATCGAGCGTGCTAATTCGACCTCTTGCGTCTGTTTTAAACGCATCCCTTCGACCGAGCGGCTGGTTCCCATCGGCATATCGCTCAGCGTGCTATATCCATCGGGAACCGAGCTTGGCAGACCCTGCGCCGCGAGATTCAGCCGCGCACTATGATAATCGCCGACCGGAACGGTAATTTCGCCTGTTGTCGCATCCACCTGAACATCGGTACCGCTGTTTCGCAAGGTTTCGAGAACCTTTGCCTTTTCCGTTTCAGGCAGAGAGGCAAACAGCGTAGTCCGATCAGGGGTCTGTAGAACGATATAGAAAATCAGACCAGCTATCACCAACACTGCCGCTGCAATCGTCGGCAGGGCCCTTTGCACGCCAGGTTGCGTATAAAACACACGGGCACTGGACACCATTGTGCCCATTCGCGGCGCAAGTCCGCCTTCGCCCATACGTGGCGCCATTGAAGTCGATCCGCTGGTGTCAGTCATCTAATTTAGTCCCCAGTCTTTACGTAATATGCCTGCTAAATGCATTAAACAGGCATATTTAGAATGTCTTTATAAGCGCTCAGCGCTTTATTGCGGAAGTTGAGCGCCAATTGAAACCCCAACGATGATACCTGCTGCGCGACCATCACTTTAGCGAGGTCATTCTCTTTCCCAAGTTCATAGTTCTGTGTCATTGTTTTCGAGGTATTTTGAGCCTCAGCTACAGAGTTTAGTGAGTCTACAAATCGATCGGCAAAACTCGGCTCACTGGACTTTGCAAGCGATCCAAGGCTATCGAGTTTATTAAACATATCATCTGCCCGACGCATCGCAACCTCTTGCACGCGCGACCCAGAAGTAATTCCTTCTACAGAAAGTCCAGAACTCATAGTTTTATCCTTTTATCACACATGGCCAGTTTCAGTGGCGAGGTCTAATTTGGGCTGTGCTGGCGCAACTGTGGTTCGATCAAACAAGATGTCAGCACCGGTTATTTCTAACCCCGTGCACATAACCGTCGCGCGCTGTAAAACATTGTCCAATTCACGAACGTTACCTGGCCAGTTATGACTTTGCAATTTTTCGATAGCGCAGTTTGCAAGCAATGGAAGCGTTTCCAAATCTTTATAGTGGCGTAAGAGTAATTCTATCGCAATGGGAAGGATGTCTTGTATTCTTTCCGATAAAGCCATCGTTGTTAAAGGAAACACATTAAGACGGTAAAACAAATCTTCTCGGAACCTGCCAGACTGACATTCAGCGACCATATTTCTATTAGACGTCGATAAAACCCGCACATCAACAGTGATTGGCTTAGTTCCCCCGACCGGGGTAACCGTTTTCTCCTGAAGGGCTCGAAGAAGCTTTGCTTGTAACGATAAAGACATTTCAGACACTTCATCTAATAAAAGTGTTCCACCGTCGGCTGCCCTTATGATCCCCACATTTGCGGTGGATGCGCCGGTAAATGAGCCTTTCTCATGTCCGAACAACATCGCTTCCAACATGTTTTCGGGGATAGCAGCACAATTGATCGCCACAAACTGACGCCCATCTCGGTTGGAGTTATTATGAATGAAGTTTGACAACACTTCCTTACCGCTTCCCGTTGGGCCGTTTATGAACACACTTACATCCGCTTTGGCCACACGCTCCGCAAGTTCAAAAAGTTGACAACTCGCAGGTTCACGCGGCACAGCCAAACCAGTTCCATGCAAAAGGCTTGCCATAAACAAAACAATATACTCTCGCGATTGGGATATTTTGACCTTTGGAAAAGAAACTCTTAGCAATTTTCCGTTTAATTCTGACTGAACCGCATAGTTTTCTGCATTTTCACATATTACAACCAGTGATTTAGCGCCGACTTTGCGCGCCCGTTCAATCAAAGGCCGCGTGCCACCCACTTGTGTCTCGAAGGCTGAAGAAGCAACAAAATACTCGCATTTAGCAGGAATATCAGAGGCGAGCGCGTCTTGATGAAGAGCAGTCGGCACACGGTGACCGCGCAACGTCTGATACAAACTTTGCCCAACCTCAAGTTCACTTGGCTCAATCACGATTCTGTACATTCTCGCCCTCCGACGGCAACCTCTGTACAGAGGCAATAAGTGTGCCATCTTTTGCAAATACAGCTATGTCAGATCAAATTATTTTAACCTTGTGGGCAAATAGCCCACAGCAGCGCCTCGCATCAAAAAGTATATTTTCGAATTTTACAGTTTAAAATGTAGAATATTAAAGGACTTATGCTAATATTACTCTTTTAAGAGACATAGCGTATCAATAATTTATGATGAACCAACAAAAAAACGAGTTTAATAATTTAAGTTCGTCTGCTATCTCTTTGTTAAAAAGGCAGGAAAAATGAACTCGAATTTGCATTTGGCGCGAATGATCATAGGATCTTCGTTCGCAACATGTAAAATGCGCGATTTGATCAGTTCAGTGGCGGACTTCAACGTCGCTGTGATGGCTCAGGGGCCCACGGGTGCCGGCAAGGAACTGGTTGCGCGCGGTATACACCTGATGTCTGGACGCAAAGGTAAACTGGTAGCCGTGAACTGCGCTGCCATTCCGTCAGACTTGCTCGAAGCCGAATTGTTCGGATATGAAAAAGGCGCCTTCACCGGGGCTGAAAAGCGTCGCGCCGGTCGCTTTGAAGAGGCCAAAGGCGGGACATTATTCCTGGACGAAATAGGGGATATGCCTCTGGAATTGCAGGCAAAACTTTTAAGAATTCTTGAAAGCCGCGTCGTTCAACGCGTTGGGTCTAGCGAAGAAATACCTGTCGATTTCAGATTGGTCTGTGCCACCCATCAAAACATTGAAGCGCAAGTAGAAGAACGGCAATTCAGGGCAGACCTTCTATATCGCATCAATGTCTTCCCCATCCGCGTTCCCGCCCTGGCTGAACGACGGGAAGACATTCCCGAATTGCTCAGGTTTCTTGTCCTGCGTATGGAGAGCGAAAATCCGGGGATGCAACCGCCATCTTTTGACCCATCGGGGCTAACAGCACTGCAAAAATATAGCTGGCCAGGAAACATACGAGAGCTTCGTAATTTTATTGAGCGTGCATCAGTGCTTTACAGCGGCCAAAAAATAACTGCGGCCGAGGTCAGCAGCTTATTGTCGTTTGACGCTGAAAAAGAAGTGGAGCAAGCCACACTTTGGGATGCATTGGAAAACTTACAAGAACAAGCCGCAACATCCAATCAGGACAAAGCAATTGCAGAACCAACAGGTGAGTTTAATTATGCATCCCTGTTGACCGAAAACACTGACTTCAATTTAAAAGATTTTATGAACGCAACAGAAATAGCCTTGATTAAAGCAGCCTTAGAACAAGGCAACGGGAGCGCGCCAGACGCGGCAAGAATACTCGGCCTAAGACGTACAACACTTATTGAGAAACTGCGGAAATTTGGCATGAATACCAGTGCAACGCCTGCGGACGGCCAGCTCAAAATGAAACCGCGGCGAGCATGAAAGAAACGGGACGCCCAGTAAGTCTGTTAGCACCTTTCATAAACTGTTCCGCGCTGAGCCTTCCTCAATTCCAAGTTTATCGAATGACAAAACTTTCATTTGAGCCGACGGAAATTTGCTAGGGTCACCGGCGCTCTGATAACCCGTCACCAGTCTTAAAGAGCGGCTTTTGTACTTAGATCACAAATAGCGCGCCGCATAATCATAGAAGACCCATGTCTCGGGCATTAATGACCGCATGCGTTCGGTTATTAGCATCCAGTTTCTTACAAATAGATTTCACATGCATTTTAATCGTCGCTTCAGATAGGGCTAACTCGTTTGCAATTTCTTTGTTTTGTTTGCCTTCACCCAAAAATGCCAAGACCGTCATCTCTCTTGAACTCAGCGGCCCACCGTTCGAACTCGGAGAATTCATTTCATCCCGCATCAGGCTTAATGGCATATAAGTTTCACCAGCGTGGATAAACCTAATGGCATTCGCAAGGCTTTTAGCCGGCATTGTCTTGGGCAATATGCCTGCCGCACCAGCTTCAAGAGCTTCGTCCATCATACGCCGCGTTGGATTACCCGTTAAAATCGCAACTGGTTTTGAAGCATTAGACCTCAAGATCCGGTCAAACCCCTTTAGACCATGCATACCCGGCATATTGTAGTCGAGCAATATTACATCAAAACTGCCCTCTGTTTTCAACAAATCAGCCGCAGCCTCAACATCAGAAGCCGTTTTTACAGATATATCAGTCTGGGCAGATAAATACAGCGAAAGTATATCGAGTATCATACCATGATCATCGGCAATCAGGACACTTATCTTTTCGTTCTCCAGTTCCATACCTTACCTCTAGAACACCAACTTTCTTATACTGTGCTCATTTTTTGTATCTGATAGCAACCATTTCAATACTAAATACTGTATAATTTTATCTTTTGATAGGCAAGACGGTGACAATTTTGTCTCGTATGTCCAACCAACAAATATCTGAAGCATCAGATCAAGTCGTATCCAACGGCCAAATTGTCTCTACGGCCTGTCTTGGATATTTGCTTTGAAATCAATCTTTTTCCTTACAAAAGTTTATCTGGTCATCGACCTAGGAATAATGCCATACTGCGGCTATACGCTGTGACAGGATGTGCCTTAAAGCGCCTCGATAAAAATCAGCCGCGAGAACGTGAATGTCGACAGACTTGTATATTTTTTGGTGAAAAAATGATATTTTTGACTATGCTTCAAAAATCTAAGAAATTAAGCGACGTGGCTGCGACCGTTGCTATTTCAGTGTTTTTTATGTTGTTAGCGTTTTGCGGTTTATTCTATATTTGGACAGCCGCCGCGCTAACCGAACAAAAAGGTGAAAGCCACGTATTACAAACCGCCCTGGCAAGTTTGGATGAGACGGTATCCAGCGTCAACGACGCCGGACTTAAAGCCGCAGAAAGTGATGGGGCGGCCGCAGATTTAATCACCTTCAGAGAAAACTTCGATGCCCTTTTTGTATCCAGTCACAGCGACCAGAATACGTCGAAAATAGACCCTTCCAAAATTAAACAGCTCGCCCCAGTCATTAATGAAATAGATAGCCTGGTGCAATTTGTGTATCCCGTCGATGCTGATCTCTTAGCGGCTCTGCCCGGATTATTGGCGCGCACGACGGCAATCTCACTTGAAATCAAAGCACTGCAAATAAATAACGCAACCACTTTGCTGGAAACGCAAGCTAAGAACATTCAAAACGCTTTACGCTTTTTGAATGTTCTGTCGGCGGCAGGTCTGCTGGGATTTCTGACCTTTATCGGATTTTTTGCATTGATGCGACTGCAATACCTTTCGGCAATTTCCGGCAGAATTGCGCACGATAGGGTCCGCGCAACTCTTGCAAAAACAGTCAGTTTTAGCAGCGATCCCATCATATCGGTGGACCGGGTTGGGAATATCCTCGAAAGCAATCACGAAGCCATAAACTTATGGGGTTCTTGGCCACCCGTTGCCAAACTAAGTGACGTCACTGATCGGATAGACCAAGCCGTCGGCAGCATCGCATTGACCGATGCCGTCGAGCATGCTTTTGCCCAACAATCTATTAAAGACACAGCAACCGTGGTCAACTTTGACCTACGCACTGAGGATGGCACCCTGCACCCCATTGAGGCAAACCTTATCCTTCAGTCTAATGAAACCCTTCTAATCGTTCTGAAAAACCTGTCCAAACAAGTCAATTTCAAAAAGAAAATGGAAGATGCTCTCAGCGAAATGCGCGAGGAAGAGCAGACTACAGCGCGATTTATGGCTATCATGAGCCATGAGTTACGCACGCCTCTAAACGGGATCATGGCCAGCATTGAACTGCTTAAAGAAACGACTGATCTTGACGATCAACAAACTTGGCTGACCGGTATTTCCGAAAACTATAGCAAAGCCGCGGTGGAGCAACTGGGCAACTTGCTGGAATTAAACCAGTTGCTTAATCCAAACCGAACAAAGCTCGCTACAGCAGCGTTCTCTCTGGCCGAAAGCATCCATTCGGTAATCAGCGATCAGCAAAGCACGGCAAAAACACAAAACAACAGGCTGGTCTTCCGCAAACCAGCGCAAGACAGCCATTTGGTATTGGGGTCCGAACGGCTGTTCGCTTTGACGCTCACTCATCTGGTCACCAGCGCAGTAAAGTTCAATAAATTCGGCAAAATAGAAGTGGCATTATCAACAGATGTTGACACCCAGAACGGCACCCTAAAAATCGACATTATGATCAGTGACACCGGTTCCGGTATTCCGATCGTCGACATGCAGCCGGTCTTTGAAAATTTCAAATCTTTGGAGACTGCCTATACAAAAACGGGTGGTGGATCTGGTCTGAGCCTAGGCATTGCCAAACGGGCAGCCGAGATCATGGGCGGACAGGTTTTTGTAGATACCGCCGTCAATCAAGGTGCAAAATTTTCCGTAAAGCTCGAACTCCCATTGGTTCAAACCTCCACAAAAGCAGATATAAAGAGCGCCTTCGCACCTCCGGCCAAAGAGCCAAAAGAAACATCTGAAGTTGAGCTTGAAAAACCACTTCGGCTTTTGATCGCAGAAGATGATGAAATTTACCGCAGTATGCTCATTGCTTCGCTCCACCTAGATGGGCATGACATCGTCGAAGCAAAAGATGGGCAAGAGGCAATTGACCTTGCGCAACAAGGGCACTTTGATGCCATTTTGATGGATATCAGTATGCCACATATGAGCGGGATTACCGCGACCAAAATTATCCGACAGTCATCCGAGCATAACACAGTTCCAATAATCGGGCTCACAGCTCACGCTTTACCAGAGCAGATAGAAGAATTTCTGGCCGCTGGGATGGATGATCTTATCATCAAACCTGTCAATAAAAAGGCGCTTAGGTCCGCCTTGTACCGCGCCTATCTGCGCCGCCAACAGCCACTGGTATCGCCAAGCGACAGCATCAAAGAGATTGCAACCATGACACAGTCAAAAACCGACTTGATTGATATCGAAGTATTCGATGCTCTGTTCGAGCTTTTGGACACTTCCACTTTAGAAAATTATCTAAGCCAATTTGTCGAAGAGTGTGAGACCGCAGTGACGACGATGAGGCAGCAGGTCAGCGACTGTGATTTTCTTGCCGCGGCCCAAACAGCTCATAAGGCCGCCGGTTTTGCGGCGGTGGTCGGCGCAACCTCGGTGCAGCGTTTGCTGAACGAATTCGAAACTGCAGCAAAATCTCAAGACACCGACACATGTCAGCGTCTTCCCGATGAGGTCCAAGAACTGATCCAAAACTCAAAATCTATGCTATCAGACCGCTTGGGGTCCCTCTGACAACCGTGGCCGTCGCGCGATCTTACCACAGCAATCTTCTTGAAAAACAGAGGTCATCTACGCAGGATAGTCCAAGATCATGTCTGGTCAGATGAAATGAAAACCGCCCGGAAGTCATTAACGTTGGTCCCAGTTGGCCCGCTGACAAAAAGCGAGTCAATGGCCTGAAACGCCGACCAAGCATCATGGCCAAGCAAGGCGTCGGAAGGATCCGTGCCAACACCACGCATCTCTGTACAACTTCGGCCATCGCAGAACGCGCCAGCATTATCCTCAGAGCCGTCAATACCATCCGTATCAGCCGCGAGCGCATAGATGTTTTTGCGACCTTCAATCTCGCGGGCAAACGACAATAAAAACTCAGTATTGCGCCCACCACGCCCCCCCGGCCCTGCTATTGTCACCGTGGTCTCACCACCGGACAACAGCACAACCGGTGCTGAGAACGGGCGGTCTCGATCTGCAATTTGACCCGCAATCGCCGCATGCATTTTCGCGATTTCCCGTGCCTCGCCCTCGATCGAATCCGACAAAACAACTGCGGGAATACCCTGAGCGGCCGCAACCTCAGCCGCCGCTTCCAATGACTTGTTTGCCGAGGCAATAATATGCACCTCATTGCCGGTCACCGGCTCTGTCGCAGGTGCCGTCCGAGGCAGGCTTTCAATAAAGTTTTGAATATTAGGCGGCAGCTCAATATCATAGGTTCGGATCGCTGCCAGAGCATCCGCCGGGCCGCTTGCATCGCCAACCGTGGGTCCGGACGCAACTTGCGCAGGGTCATCCCCCGGCACATCTGACACGATCAAACTGACCACTTTGGCAGGCGCTGCTGCACGAGCCAATTGACCGCCTTTGATCTGGCTGATCTGTTTGCGGATGACATTCATCGCTGAAATCGGCGCACCCGAGGCCAGTAAAGCCCTGTTCAGAGCAATCTCATCGCTCAGCGACAAGCCCGCCACCGGCGCGGGCAATAAAGACGACCCGCCCCCACAGATTAAGGCCACCACCAAATCATCTGGGCCGAGGCCGCCCACCGCCTCAAATAGCGCAGCGCTCGCCGCAAGACCAGCTGCGTCGGGCACCGGATGAGACGCTTCCAGTACCTCGATGTGTTGACACGGAGCCGCAAACCCATAGCGCGTCACCACCACTCCGCTCAGCGGGCCATCCCATAGTTCCTCAAAGGCAGACGCCAGTTGAGCGGCACCTTTGCCGGCACCAATAACCACAGTGCGTCCTTTGGGTTTGACCGGTAGGAAACGGGACAGCGCCCTTTTAGGGTCGGCCGCGCTGACTGCAGCATTAAATAATTCAGTAAGAAATAGACGTTCAGAATATGACATGAATCTGAGTAACCCGCCAAAACGCCTCCGTCCAGAGGCAAGGGCGCCGCTGTGCTCAATAAATGGCGAAACGAACTAAAAGATGACCTCTCACGTGAAAATAACACTTTTGCCAAAACTATTCGAAAGATCTTTATGTGCCAACCGCCACAAGCACCACGCGCGGCAAGAAACGATATTTTAAATCAGGGCGCACGCCGCGCCATCCCTGTTGCAAACCTTCAGCTCAATTTTTTATCGCTGAATTCTCAAACTATTACGCGGTAAGTAGATTGATTGCGGGCGATTGGTTTTGCACCATCTGGTCAAACGCCTGTACCAGTCGTAACCTCGGCGCTATGACGTAAAAATTAGGAGTTGTTGTGTCATTAAGCCATGGCATTCGATTATTTATAATTTAACATTATTAATTAAGTAAGAAAAATAAGATTCCTTTATAAAATTTAAGGTGATTTGCATCTGCAGCCGTGTTAAGCGTTTCGCGAAAGCGGGTCGGCGGTCTTGCCGTCAAAAGCAAATTGGAGCTGATCTACTTTCTTTCATTTAGGGAGTTAAAAATGAAGCACAATCTCAAAGCCGCCATTCTGGCAACAGCAAGCGCTGCCGTTATGGCAACTGCCTCTGCATCTTATGCAACAGATTCCGTCAACGCCGCGTTCTTCTTGGAATGGGCGTCCCCAAACCAAATCGCAAAGGTTGACAAAGCCTATGACGACGCCATGGGTGTCGACGTGAACTGGACTGACTTTTCAACCGGCGTTCAGATGACCGAAGCGATGCTATCCGGTGACATCGACATCTCTTACTCACAAGGTCTTGCCCCGTTTGTAACCGCGATTCAACAAGGCGCACCGTTGAAAATGGTTGCCGTGGCGATGATGTATGAAGCGAATGATTGTTTCGTGAAAAATGGTCTCGGCATTGACGCCTCAAACGCTTCAGAGTTAGAGGGTAAAACCGTTGCCGTGCCACTGAACACCATGGCCGACTTTGCATTTAAAAGTTACATGAACCATCTGGACGTTGACATGTCGACAATGACAATCGTTGATCAGGCACCAGCAGACGGTGCTGTGTCACTGGCAGACGGCTCTGTCGATATGGCCTGTATTTTTGGCGGCAACTCTTCAAAGGCGGCCGGTGAAGTCGGCACCCCAATCATGACCTCGGAGCAAAAGGTCGAAGCCGGCATCGGATCTTTTGACGTTGTCTCCGTGACCGAAAAATTTGCCACCGAAAATCCTGATCTTTTGAGAACATTTCTTGACGTGACCGATGAGGCAAATAAAGCTTGGGCCTTTACTGACGAGCAGCTTGCAAAGGTCGCAAAAGATGCTGGCATGAGCGTTGAAGATACCAGATCGCAAATGGAAGGCATGATTTTCTTGTCTGAAGAAGATCAAAAGACCAAGTTCTTTGGTCCGGACGGTGTTGCAGCCGGTGCAGCAGCCGCCTTGGGTGTCGTATTTTCTGACGCCTCTGATGGTACCTCTATTGCTAAAACAATCGATGCCTCGTTCCTAGACTAAACCTTGAACGGCAAAAAACTTTACAGGAGGCCCCGAACGACGGCCTCCTTTTTCATATATTGAGACGGCTTTTTACCAGGCGCGCTAAACCAAATACTGGCCTTAAGCTGAGGATAGATCTGGCGCTAACTGAGATCGTTCGATCCCCTTAGTCAAAGGCCCGACACCAGTCGTCAAGGCGGCTTGATTGGGACCCGTTTATAACCAGAGGCTTTATGGCAAATCTTATCTGTGACGATCTTTGCATGACCTTTACCAACCCCCAGACCGGAGGGAAGGTGGAGGCCCTGAAAGACATAAATTTCACCTTGAAAAAAGGAGAATTACTTGCCGTGCTTGGGCCATCAGGCTGTGGCAAAACTACGTTGCTCAACATGATTGCTGGTTTTATCAACCCAACGGGAGGCTATATTTCACTGGGCGGAGATGTGATCAAAAGCCCTGGAGTGGAACGCGGTATGGTGTTCCAACAAGGCGCTTTATTCGAATGGCTGACGGTTGCTAAAAATGTCGACTTTGGCTTGCGCATGAAAAACACAGATAAACAAGAAAGCGCCGAACTTGTGGAAAAATGGCTCGATATTGTTGGGCTTCAAGGATTTGGAGACACACCGACGTATCAACTGTCCGGCGGTATGCAGCAGCGGGTGGCGCTTGCACGATGTCTGGTCAACAACCCCGATGTCATTTTAATGGATGAACCGCTTGGCGCACTGGACGCGCTGACCCGCGAAAAAATGCAGTCACTGGTGCTGGACCTTTGGAAAGAGACTGGCAAGACAATCATGATCATCACCCATTCGGTCGAAGAGGCGCTGTTACTGGGGGAACGTTTGTTCGTCATGGCGCCGCGCCCAGGGCGCATTCACAAAGAATATAACCTACCTTTTGCCGAGCGTGGCCTAACAGAGTCTCTGCGAGAGATTAAGCAAGACAGCCAATTTGCCGACGTCAGAGAGGAAATTCTGACAATGATCTGGAACATGGAAGAAGAGATTATGGGCCGTGCTTGAATGGATGTCAGATAACCGTGCTACGATTGCGGCCGTGGTCATTTTCGCACTGGCGATTATGTTCATCACGTCGATTTTCATTGGCAGAAAACAGGCAAAGCTAAGCGCAAAAGACGCGGTCTTTGGCGACCCTGAGCGCACGAAAGGCGGCTGGTATTGGTCGGTTTGCGGCATCTCTGCGCTGTTACTGGTTTGGTTTTACTTTTCGTGGGGCGTTGGCCGTGCCTATTTTCCAAATGCGGCCAACGAGATGTGTCAGGTGGCAAAGCTCGAAGAGGCAATTTCGCCGATCAAAGCCGCATTGCCATTGGGATCGCGCTATTACAAATCCACGACACTCGTTGCACGCAACTCAGATCAATTGACGCAGTTGCAATCACAAATGCCCACCTCTGCGTTTTCCCCAAATGAGCAAACAGAACTCTATGCGCTGATCGGCGAAACCCGGCGTCTTATGGCCAATTCGTCGAACCCGGCCAATCTGAGCGATGCCGCACAGGATCAATTGCAAGCTTTGGCGGAAGATTTAGTTGGCCTCAGCACCCAACTCAAAGCCGGGCCGCAGGGCACCCCGCCCTCTGCAGACGCACTGGCGCAACCCGGATGGGGCACCACGCATATCGAAATCCCAATGTTGCCAGTCACCGAAAGAGGTGTCTTGTTTGACTCAGTCGCTTTGGACGCGCAGGCATTGGCGGCGCGCTTCATAAAAATCCGCAATAATCCCGCACAGAATGACGCTCTGGTCATTGATATCAGATCCCGCATTGACGGGCTGAAAAAAGTCACGAAATCAGGAACGTTTGACGAAGACACCGCAACGGCTCGCAAGGCGTATCTAAAAGCGGTCGAGCGTATTTTTAAACGCCTAGATGACGGTATCATCTTCCCGGCGGAATCGCTGGAAGGGATCAATACAGCAATTGCCACCCTCGACAGTGCAAAAAATCAAGCCCGCGGCCAGCTGGGTACGATTGAGACCCTGTTTTTCCCTGGGGACGGCATAGTAAAATCGCGCACACAATGTACCGAGCAAGGCTCGGGCCGATGGCTCCCGAAGCCTACCGATGTTGTGGCGACTTTCTGGAAACTCGCAAGCCCCAACACAGAGGCCGATGGGGGCTTTAAAGGAATTCCACTGTTTTGGTGGAAATGGTTGCCCGTTGGCGACGTGGTGGCGATGGCCATGCCCGATTGGATCGCCGACGTCCTGCCCGGAGAGTATGCCAGACATGCCGCAGACGGCACCGTCACGCCAAATTTCAAAGACAAGGTTCTGGCCCTCGCGCAGGGCGATGTGAACCTCGGTTTTGTACCGATGTTTGATGGCCACGTCTGGGATTCGATGTTCCGTGTGCTGGTCGCCTTGGGATTGGGGATTTTATTCGGGGTGCCTTTGGGCATTTACATGGGCGTTTCAAAGTTCTTCAAGTCATTTTTTGATCCGCTCATAGAACTGTACCGTCCGGTGCCGCCATTGGCATGGGCACCGCTAATCCTGACAATATTCGGCATTCAAGATGACGGGAAGATCTTCCTGCTGTTTATGGTCGCATTTGCCATCATGGTGATATCGGCCCGCACCGGGGCCTCTGGCACCCAATTGTCAAAAATAAGGGCCTCGCACTCGCTGGGGGCCACAAACGGACAAATCTTACGCAACGTGATTTTGCCCAACGCTCTGCCTGAAATCCTGACGGGTATACGCATCGCAATCGGCGTCTGTTGGGGCACTTTGGTGGCGGCGGAAATGCTGGCTGGCACCACCGGGGTCGGCTTTATTGAAAACGTCGCCCGTACAGTTTCGGATTATGAATTGATCTGGGTGACAATTTTGATCATGGGCATTTTAGGGCTGGCGTTCGATCTCATCATGCGTTGGGTCATTACAAAGACTATTCCATGGCGGGGCAAAGGTTGAGGGCGCATACCTTTAAACTGTACCTCATATCGTTTAAAAACATCGGGGTCGTCCTTTTGATTCAGGGGTGACCCGTCTTAACATTGCACAAGCCTTGGGCTGGCCTGCAAATTTGGCCTTAAGTCTCTTTTGCAACTGGCCCTAACGAAACCCGAAAAACTTTGGCTGTGTTAAATATGATTAGGTTCACGAATCGAACACATATCCACGCGCCCCAACATGAGGAGACATATCATGGACGGCACACTTCGCGACAATGACATTTCCAAGGTGGTCGAGGCCGACCGCGCCCATATCTGGCACCACCTGACGCAGCATAAACCGTTTGAAAATGCCGAACCCCGAATCATCGTCGAGGGCAAGGGCATGCGGGTTTGGGACCAGAACGGCAAAGAGCATATCGATGCGGTGTCGGGCGGTGTCTGGACAGTTAATGTCGGCTATGGCCGCGAGAGCATCGCGAATGCAGTGCGCGACCAGTTGATAAAGCTCAATTATTTTGCCGGCTCTGCGGGCTCTATCCCCGGCGCGCTATTCGCCGAAAAGCTGATCTCAAAAATGCCGGGACTATCGCGGGTCTACTATACCAATTCAGGCTCAGAAGCGAACGAGAAAGCCTTTAAAATGGTACGCCAGATCGCCCATAAACGCTATGGCGGCAAAAAACACAAAATTCTGTACCGTGACCGCGACTACCATGGTACGACAATCGCTTGCCTATCGGCGGGCGGTCAAGAAGAACGCAACGCGCATTATGGCCCCTATACGCCCGGCTTTGTGAAAGTCCCGCATTGTTTGGAATACCGCAAACAATGGGATGTCGAAAACTATGGGGAACGCGCTGCAGATGCCATTGAGGAGGTTATTCTGCGCGAAGGTCCCGACACAGTCGGCGCCATATGTCTTGAACCGGTAACAGCTGGCGGTGGTGTGATCACCCCACCCGAAGGCTATTGGCAGCGCGTTCAAGAAATTTGCCGCAAATATGATATACTGCTGCATATCGATGAGGTCGTTTGTGGCGTGGGCCGCACCGGCACGTGGTTCGGTTATCAACATTACGGCGTCGAGCCGGATATGGTGACCATGGCCAAAGGCGTCGCCTCAGGATACGCTGCAATTGCCTGTCTGGTGACCTCGGAAAAAGTATTTGACTTGTTCAAGGACGACGCTTCGGACCCAATGAACTATTTCCGCGATATCTCGACCTTTGGCGGGTGCACTGCAGGGCCAGCGGCGGCACTGGAAAACCTTCGCATCATCGAAGACGAGAACCTTCTTGAGAACACCCACCAGATGGGCACTTATATGCTGGACGCCCTGACCGACTTGATGGGACGCCATAAGGTAATCGGCGATGTGCGCGGCAAGGGTCTGTTCCTTGGGGCCGAACTGGTATCCGATCGGGAAGACAAAACTCCGATGGATGAGAAAAAGGTGCAGGCAGTGGTTGGAGACTGCATGGCGCAGGGCGTTGTGATCGGGGCGACCAACCGCTCGCTTCCCGGCTTTAACAACACGCTGTGTTTCAGCCCGGCTCTGATTGCGAAAAAAGACGATATTGACGAAATACTCACAGCGGTGGATGGCGCGCTGACACGGGTCTTTGGCTAAATCGATCTTATGATTATTTCGAGACGCTCTTTCCTGTGAGCGTCTCGAAACCGTGATCAAGCACTCCAGCTTACAGCCTGTAAATTAAAAGACTGTACCATCTATCTCATCATTTCAGACTTGGGCTTACCAGACTTGGAGCGCGTTAAAATTAATACCAGTTTGCAATACAGTTATGGCCAGACTATGCTAAGTCATGACAATCCCAATTGAAACCTTTTTCCTAATCCCCGAGGCACAGGGCACCCTGCAAGCCCGTATTCAGCAAATGATTGCCGAAGGCATCCTATCGGGGCGATTTCGCCGCGGAGAAAAACTGCCCTCAACGCGCAAGCTGGCGCTGCATCTAGGGGTCAGTCGAATCACAGTGACGCTGGCCTATACCGAACTTCTGGCAAATGACTATCTCAGTTCAAAAGGTCGCTCGGGGTATTATGTCTCGCAAAACGCGCCGGACCCCCCATCCGTACCCCCCAACCGACCGCGAAGTGATGGCGTCGATTGGTCCCGGGCGATCGGACAAAAGTTTACAGGTGGGGCGACCCCGGAAAAACCACAAGATTGGGCAAAGTTCAAATATCCCTTTGTGTATGGCCAAGCCGATCCAACAGTGTTTGACCACGCCAATTGGCGCATGTGCGCTCTACAGGCTTTGGGTCAGAAAAACTTCACCGCGCTGACCACTGATTATTACGATCAGGATGATCCGCAACTGGTTGAGTTTATTGCACGGCACACATTGCCCCGGCGCGGCATCATTGCCCGCCCGGAAGAAATACTGGTCACACTCGGAGCCCAGAATGCCCTGTGGTTGACCGCTCAGGTATTGCTGACACAACGCCGCAAAGCCGCGATTGAGAACCCCTGCTATCATGCTTTGCGTGATATCCTCACGCAGTCTCGGTGTCATCTGGCTGTGATTGATGTCGACGAGCACGGCCTGCCACCCGATGCAATTCCCCCCGATGTGGACGTCATCTTTACCACGCCAAGCCATCAATGTCCCACGACCGCGACGATGCCGATTGAGCGGCGTATGGCCTTGTTAAAGCGCGCTCGCGCGCAGGATGCGCTGATTGTCGAGGATGATTACGAGTTCGAAATGTCGTTTCTTTCGGCGCCTTCGCCCGCATTGAAATCGCTCGATCCCGATGGTCGAGTGATTTATGTTGGAAGCTTTTCAAAATCACTTTTTCCGGGTCTCAGGCTGGGCTATCTGGTCGGATCTGAGCCGTTTATAAAAGAAGCCCGCGCCCTGCGTGCCAGCGTCTTGCGCCACCCCCCTGGTCACATCCAGCGCACCGCAGCCTATTTCCTGTCTCTGGGTCATTACGACGCACTGATCCGAAAAATGAGCCGTATGCTCTCGGACCGGCGCCGCGTGATGGATGATGCAATTAAAACCTGTGGCTTGGCGGTGGCAGGTCGGGCTTATTTCGGCGGATCATCGTTCTGGATGCAGGCCCCAGACGGGGTGGATACGCGGGACTTAGCCAATAAGTTAGTCCCTAAAGGCGTGTTGATTGAGCCGGGGCATTCGTTTTTTGCCCAACCTAACCCACCACAACAATTCTACCGCCTCGCCTATTCCTCGATCGGTGCCGAACGCATCGGCGAGGGGGTGGCAAAAATTGCGAGCGAGCTCACTTAATTGGTCTTAATGGGGCTTTACATCTGGCCCTAACAGAGTTTTATCCGACCCCGTAGATCTTGGCGCAAGATTTGAGACAAACCGACTCACTCGGCCGGCCTGTACAGGAGTACCCAGAAATGAAAATGACCACCGAAGAAGCCTTTGTAAAAACCCTCCAGATGCATGGGATTGAACATGCTTTTGGGATTATCGGTTCGGCCTTTATGCCGATTTCCGACCTGTTTCCCCAGGCCGGGATCAACTTCTGGGACTGCGCCCATGAAGGATCCGGCGGTATGATGGCCGATGGCTATACCCGCGCTTCCGGCAAGATGAGCATGATGATTGCGCAAAATGGTCCTGGTATTACGAACTTTGTGACACCGGTGAAAACTGCCTATTGGAACCACACACCTTTGCTGTTGGTGACCCCACAGGCGGCCAATAAGACCATCGGTCAGGGCGGTTTCCAAGAAGTCGAGCAGATGGCATTGTTTGAAGACATGGTTGCATACCAAGAAGAAGTACGCGATCCGAGCCGCGTCGCGGAAGTGCTGAACCGCGTGATCCTAAACGCCAAGCGGATGAGTGCACCGGCGCAGATTAACATGCCGCGTGACTACTGGACCCAAGTGATCGACATCGACCTGCCGGAAATGGTCACTTTCGAGCTGCCCAGAGGCGGGGACACCGCGTTACAACAAGCCGCGGACCTGCTCTCGTCGGCCAAAACGCCCGTCATTCTGAATGGCGCGGGGGTAATATTGGCAAATGGCATCAACGAAAGTATCAAACTGGCCGAGCGCCTCGACGCGCCAGTTTGTGTCGGCTATCAACACAATGACGCCTTTCCCGGGTCGCATCCCCTGTTTGCCGGACCGCTGGGATACAACGGCTCGAAAGCCGGCATGGAGCTGATTTCAAAGGCGGATGTCGTCCTGTGCCTTGGCACCCGCTTGAACCCGTTCTCAACACTGCCGGGATACGGTATCGACTACTGGCCCAAAGATGCCAAAATTATTCAAGTGGATATCAATCCAGACCGGATTGGCCTAACCAAAAAAGTTACGGTAGGGATCATTGGCGACGCTAAAAACGTGGCATCGGCCCTGTTAGAGAAACTGTCTGATACGGCAGGCGACAGTGGCCGCACCGAGCGCAAAGCTACAATCGCTCAGACCAAATCGGCTTGGGCACAGCAATTGTCCAGCATGGATCACGAAGACGATGATCCCGGCACCACTTGGAACCAGCGCGCCCGCGCCAGCAAGCCCGAATGGCTCAGCCCGCGCAAAGCGTGGCGCGCCATCCAGAGCGCCTTACCCAAAGAGGCTATTATCAGCTCTGATATCGGCAACAATTGTGCCATCGGTAACGCGTATCCGTCGTTCGAAGACGGTCGCAAATATTTGGCCCCGGGCCTGTTTGGTCCCTGCGGCTATGGGCTGCCATCGATTGTCGGTGCAAAAATCGGCTGTCCTGATGTTCCGGTTGTCGGCTTTGCAGGCGACGGCGCCTTTGGCATTGCTGTGACAGAATTGACCGCAATCGGCCGGGAAGAATGGCCGGCTGTGACGATGATTGTCTTCCGCAATTACCAATGGGGCGCCGAAAAGCGCAATTCTACCCTGTGGTATGAGGATAACTTCATCGGCACCGAATTGGATGACAAAGTGTCCTATGCCGGTATCGCGCAAGCCTGCGGTCTTCAAGGCGTGCAAGCGCGCACAATGGACGAATTGACAGCGGCGCTACACACGGCCGTTGAAGACCAGATGAAACACGGCAAGACCACGCTGATCGAGGCGATGATCAACCAAGAGCTGGGCGAGCCGTTCCGCCGCGACGCGATGAAGGCCCCTGTCGCAGTGGCAGGCATCAGCGCAGACGATATGCGAGTGCAAACGGTCGAATAAGACTGCGTCGACACCGAAACGGGAGGCGAGTATGACCCTCTGCAAGAAAGAGACACGCCTAGACTCAGATCAGCCCAGCAGGGCTGTTCTGATCTCTTTCGTCTGGGCAAAGAGGGCGCATCAGGCAAGCTTTCAAATGCCTGATAGCGCCCCCCCACAGACGTGACGCGTGATATGGCGCATCAAGCAGACGCCCCCAACATTCTGGTTCTCAACGCAGGATCTTCGTCCATAAAGTTTGCCCTTTTTGATGGCCACCTCAACCAGACCCTCTCAGGGATTGCAGAAGGTATCGGCGAGGTTTCGAAACTAACCATCGGAACAGATGTCGAAAACACCCCCTTTATTGACCATCGTGCCGCCCTGAGCGCTGTACTGGAACGGTTGAAAACGCGGGGCTTCGACCTTAAGGCTCTGGCAGCCGTTGGCCACCGCGTGGTGCATGGTGGCGCCAAACTGACACAGCCTGTCCGTCTTACTCCAGAGGTGCGTGCCGAGATCAACAATTGCACACCGCTGGCGCCTCTGCACAATCCCCATAATCTAGCCGCAATTGATATGCTGTCTGAATTGGCGCCGGATGTACCGCAATACGCCAGCTTTGACACCTCGTTTCACGCCACCAACCCAACCGTGGCGACCCGCTATGCGATCCCGCGCATGATCGAGACCAAAGGCATCCGCCGTTATGGGTTTCACGGCCTAAGCTATGCGTCTTTGACCCAGACATTACCCCTCGTATCCGACCAGAAGCTTCCCTCACGCCTGTTGGCGTTCCACCTTGGCAATGGCGCCAGTCTGTGCGCTATTTTAAACGGTCATTCGGTCGCAACAACGATGGGATATTCGCCACTGGACGGGCTGACAATGGGCACGCGCTCTGGCGGCATCGATGCCAATGCGGTCCTGCGTCTGGTCGCCGACAATGGGCTGGAACGCACAAAGGCTATCTTGAACCATGAAAGCGGCCTTTTGGGCCTGTCGGGCGGTAAATCTGACATGCGCAACCTGATGCTGGATGCCTCGGCCGACAGCGCCTTTGCAATTGAGCACTTTTGCTATTGGAGCCTGCGCCATGCCGGATCTTTGATTGCCGCAATGGAAGGGCTCGATGCAATCGCTTTTACCGGCGGCATTGGCGAGAACGCTATTGGTGTGCGCGCCCGCATTTTGCGCGGTCTGGAATGGGCCGGGGTTCGCCTTGATGTCGATGCCAACCACGGGCGCAAAACCCGGCTGCACGCGGACAGCTCAAAGGTGGCAATCTGGGTCGTGCCGGCGCAGGAAGAGCGCATGATCGCAGCCGACACATTGTCAATTCTCAGGGACACTGCATGAGTTACCCTGTTGCCACAGTCACGGCAGTTGCCGCCACAATATCCTCAACAGACGCGCCTCGGCTGAGATCGCAGACCGGCTTGCGAAAGCCTTGCAAAAAAGGCCCCAACGCTTGGGCTGAAGCCAGTTCTTGGCACAGCTTATACCCGATATTCCCGGCGTTTAAGTCAGGAAAAACCAGCACGTTAAAATCGCCAGACTGCACGCCTTTTTTGGCTGCAATTGCTTGGTTCAACGCCGCATCCGCCTGGATCGGACCGAAACTGTCGATGCCCAGATCTGCCAGTGCATTGGCGGCCCCGCGCGTCAGGTCTACCGAATGCCCCTGGCCTGACTCACCCGTTGAATATGACAACAGCGCAACGCGGGGCGCGCCCAGTAGTCCCTGTGCCGACGCCGCGGTTGCCCGAGCGATATCGATCAGTTCGTCCTGCGACGGCGCAACATTGACTGCGCAATCTGTGAAAATCAAACTGCGCCCATCGGGAAACAGCATCAGAAAAAACGAGGACGGAGTTGTGATCTTCGGATCCAGACCAATGGCAATGCTAGCAGCCTCGATCACCCGCTTCGTCGCACTGTCTGCCCCTGCCACCATTGCATCGGCCTGCCCAGTCGCCACCATCGCGGCGGCGCGATACAATGGTTTGGCCAGCAGACGCCTGGCGATTGCTTCTTTCATCCCCCGCGCCTGTGTCAGAACCTCGATCTGGGCATCGCAAATATCTGTAAGCGGCATCGGTTGGCACAGCCCATCCGCCTGCAAACGGGCCGCTGCTTTGGCCACATGGGGATCACCCAACTCGGGAAATACCACCTTTGCGTTGCGCTCTCGGGCGCGTGCATATATTTTTTCTAAAATCGACATGTATACCTCCGTGTACAGTCGTAGGAGACAGCAATGACCGAAAACGTCAAGATAAACCGTGGCCTAAAAGGCATCTATTTCGAACGCTCAGGTGTCAGCCATATCGATGGCAGTAAGGGTGAGTTGAGTTACCGTGGGTATTCAATCCACGATCTGGCGACCAAGGCGACCTTTGAAGAAGTCGCCTATCTGCTGATCTTTGGCGAATTACCCAACACCAAGGAACTGTCTGACTTTGACGCCCGACTGAAAGCTGCTCGGCATCTGCCGCAAGAGATTTACCAGATTATCGAGGCGACAAAATCCGGCCATCCCATGGATGTTCTGCGCACGGCAACATCGGCGCTGGCGGCGCTTGAGCCACAAAGTCTTCAAATCGGCGAAGAGGCCTTTATTGAAAACGGGATACGCCTGACCAGCCAGTTGCCGATGATCATTGCGGCCCATGAGGCGCTTCGCAACGGACGCACACCGGTGGCACCAGATCCCAGCCTGTCGCATGCAGCCAACTGGCTGTGGATGCTGAAAGGCGAGGTGCCCTCGGCGGATGCGGCACGGCTGGCGGATGTCGATTTCATTTTGCATGCCGAACACGGATCCAATGCGTCGAGTTTTGCCGCCCGGGTGACGGTTGGCACCGAGGCCAATCTGCACGGCGCCGTTGTCACCGCTTTGGCGACGTTGGCCGGTCCAGCCCATGGCGGGGCTGCAGAAGATGTAATGAAAATGGTGATGGAAATTGGCACCCCCGAAAAAGCGGCTGATTATGTCAAAGCCAAACGGGGGGCGCGTGAACCAGTGACGGGATTTGGTCACCGGGTCTACCGTGCCGAGGATCCCCGCGCCCGCCACATGCGCGAGGGCGTGCGCAAACTGGGCCAAGAAATGGGTGCTCCAGAATGGTATGAGATCTTGCAAGGCGTCGTCGATGCGATGAAACCCTATGCGCGCCACGGCCTGAATGTAAACGTCGACTTTTATTCTGGTGTTGTCTATCAGCTGCATGGTATTCCGATGGATCTCTACGTGCCGATCTTTGCCATCGGGCGCATGCCCGGCTGGGTTATACAATGTCTCGAACAGCAGCGGGGCAACATTTTAATACGGCCGCTAACACTTTACAATGGCCCGGAAATGCGGCCTTTTAAAACCCTAGAAACGCGCTAGTATCATACAAAACCGGCAGCTTCATGCTCTTCGAAACAAGAAAGTTTATGCAACCCATGATTTCAACACAGGACAACAAAAAACCATGGCTCTTGCACGCAACCCCTTTGCCGTTTTCAAGCGACTATCCACCATCAAGAACCGCCTATATAGTCTGTTTCCGGGGGTAATTGTTTCAATGATTGTCGCCACCACAGCGCAGTTTCTCGCAGACCATTACAGCACCCCTGTAATGCTGCTGGCGCTTTTGCTGGGCATGGCAGTCAGCTTTCTCGGTGAGGAGGGGAGAACCGTCGCTGGTATAAGCTTTACTGGCAAAACGTTGTTGCGGGTTGGGGTGGCACTTTTGGGTGTCCGGATCAGTGCTGACCTGATCACTGGGTTGGGCCCGCAGTTGATCGGGCTGGTGGTGCTTGGTGTTCTGGCAACAATTTTATTCGGGCTTTGGGTGGCGCGATTCTTTGGCCACGGCTGGCGGTTTGGCTTACTTACTGCCGGCGCGGTGGCAATCTGTGGTGCCTCGGAAGCGATGGCCATCAGCGCAATATTGCCAAAAGACGACCGTAGCGAACAGCGCCTTATCTTTACCGTTTTGGGCGTCACGGTGCTGTCGACGATGGCCATGGTGGCCTATCCAGTTGTGGTCCATGTATTGGACATCGGTGAAACAGGTGGCGGGGTGTTTCTGGGGGGTACCATTCACGATGTCGCACAGGTGGTCGGGGCTGGATATTCTATCTGCGAGCCAACCGGTGACACCGCCACTTTGGTGAAATTGATCCGAGTGGCGCTATTGGCACCAGTGGTTTTGGTTGCCTCAGTTGTCATCCGAAGCTTTGCCCAGACACCCAGAGACGGCAGCAAACCACCATTGCTGCCAACCTTTGTGGTGGTGTTTCTGGTGCTTGCAACATTAAATTCACTGCATCTGATCCCTGCCCAAATCGCCACATTTCTAAGCGAGGCCTCGCGGTGGCTGCTCTTGACCGCGATTGCGGCAGTGGGCATGAAAACAAACCTCAAGCACGTACTGGCCGTGGGTGGGCCAGCAATTGCGCTTTTGTTCACCGAAACACTCTTTATCGCAAGCTTTGTCCTGATCGGGATCACCGCTTTGCCATGACATAAACTATCCGAAAAGGACGCCAGATGACCTTCGAGCAACCGATATTGAATAAATCCCCAGTGGTCTCGGATGAAATCCGTAAGACGACCTGTTACATGTGCGCTTGTCGCTGCGGAATTAACGTGCATTTAAAACGGGGCAAGGTCGCCTATATCGAAGGCAACCGGGATCATCCGGTCAACAAGGGTGTCCTATGCGCCAAAGGCAGCGCCGGTATTATGCAGGTCAACGCCCCCTCGCGCCTGCAGGCTCCTTTGAAACGTGTCGGCCCAAGAGGCTCTGGTGAATTTGAAGAAATCAGCTGGGACGAAGCCTTAAGCATGGCCACCAATTTGTTGGAGCCGATCCGCAAGAATAATCCGGAGAAACTGGCGTTTTTCACCGGACGCGATCAGTCGCAGTCCTTCACCAGCTTTTGGGCGCAGAATTTTGGCACGCCCAACTATGCCGCGCATGGTGGATTTTGTTCGGTAAATATGGCCGCCGCTGGCATTTATACTATGGGGGGCGCGTTTTGGGAATTTGGCCAACCCGACTGGGATCACACCAAATTGTTCATGTTGTTCGGTGTGGCCGAAGACCATGACAGCAACCCGATCAAGATGGGGCTGGGCAAGATAAAAGCCCGAGGCGCAAAAGTCATCGGCGTCAACCCTATCCGGTCGGGTTATAACGCAATCGCCGATGAATGGGTCGGCATCACTCCAGGCACCGACGGCTTGTTTATCCTCGCTCTCGTGCATGAATTGATGCGCGCCGGCAAAATGGACCTTGACTATCTGGCTCGCTATACGAACGCACCCGTCCTCATCAATAGCGATCCCAAGTCCTCTGAACACGGCCTGCTGATGCGCGACGCAGACGGCAAACAGTTGGTTGTCGACAGCGTCTCTGGAAAGCTGACCCCGTTTGACCAGCCCGGTGTCCAGCCCGACCTGTCGGCCACCTATCGCCACGGCGGGGTGACCCACCGGCCCGTATTCCACCTGATGGCTGAGCGCTATCTCGATCCAAGCTATTCAGCGGATGCCGTCACGGAACGGGTTGGAATTTCAGCAGATAAAATTCGCCGTATCGCCGCAGAAATCGCCCGAGTTGCCTTTGACGAGGCCATCGAGCTTGATCAGGAATGGACAGATTTTCGCGGGGACACCCATACCAAAATGATCGGTCGCCCGGTCAGTTTTCATGCCATGCGGGGAATTTCCGCCCATTCCAACGGATTTCAAACCTGCCGGGCGCTGCATGTCCTGCAAATCATTCTCGGCACCGTCGAAGTGCCCGGCGGCTTTCGTTTTAAACCGCCCTATCCAAAACCCCCTGAAGTACACCCCAAACCACATTGCAAAGTAACCCCCGGCGCGCCACTGGACGGCCCGCATCTGGGATTTGTACACGGACCCGATGATCTGGCGCTGAAAGCCGATGGGTCACCAGCCAGGATTGACAAGGCCTTTACATGGGAAAACCCAATGTCCGCCCATGGTCTGATGCATATGGTGATCTCGAACGCCCATGCCGGAGATCCCTATAAGATCGACACCATGTTTATGTATATGGCCAATATGTCGTGGAACAGCTCGATGAACACCAGCGGTGTAATCGAAATGCTGACAGATACAGATGAAAACGGCGACTATGTGATCCCCAATATCATTTATTCAGATGCCTATTCGTCGGAAATGGTCGCCTATGCCGATCTGATTTTACCCGACACCACCTATTTGGAGCGTCATGATTGTATCAGCCTTCTGGACCGGCCAATCTGCGAGGCCGATGCTGCTGCCGACGCCATTCGCTGGCCAGTGATCGAGCCTGACCGCAATGTGCGCGGTTTTCAATCGGTGCTGTGTGAACTGGGTGCTCGGCTTAACCTGCCCGGCTTCACAAATGAAGATGGCAGCCAGAAATTTGCCGATTATGCCGACTATATCGTCAACCATATCCGCAAACCCGGCATCGGCCCACTTGCCGGGTTTCGGGGCGACGGCTCAGATAGCGGCCGCGGTGACATCAACAAAGACCAATTGAACCGCTATATCGAAAACGGCGGCTTTTTTGTCGAACATATACCGGACGGGGCACATTACTATAAACCTTGGAACAATAAATATCAGGATTGGGCGGTCAAGATGGGCCTGTATGACAGCCCCCAGCCCTATCTTTTTCAGCTCTATGTCGAGCCGATGCGCCGCTTTCAACTGGCCGCCGAAGGCCATGGCGACCGGCAACCGCCGGATCATCTGAGAGAACAGATTAAAACCACACTCGATCCACTGCCAATCTGGTACGCCCCGTTTGAGGACAGCCATGTGGACCCCGAAGAGTACCCCGTTCATGCGTTGACCCAACGCCCGATGGCGATGTATCATTCCTGGGGCAGCCAAAACGCTTGGCTGCGCCAAATCCATGGCCATAACCCCCTGTATTTGCCGACTAAACTCATGATGCAGCATGATCTGGCAGACGGTGACTGGGCAACCGTCAGTTCGGTGCACGGATCGATCACGGTACCGGTGGCGCACATGGCGGCGCTGAATGAAAACACCGTTTGGACGTGGAACGCCATCGGCAAACGCAAAGGCGCATGGGCGCTGGGCGAAGAAAGCTCAGAGGCCACCAAAGGTTTTTTGCTGAATCACCTGATCCATGAATTACTGCCGCCCAAAGGCGATGGTCTTAGATGGGCCAATTCGGACCCGATTACAGGCCAAGCTGCGTGGTTTGACTTGCGGGTCAAAATCGCCAAAGCCGAAACAGCCAATGAAAGCCAGCCCGCCTTTGATGCGATCAAATCGCCCGTGGGCGCCGGGCCAGCGGAACTTACTTGGAAGGTCAGCCAATGACACAGCTCCCCGAAACCACCCAGCGAAAACTGGGCCTTGTAATCGATCTTGATACCTGCGTGGGCTGCCATGCTTGCGTGATCAGTTGCAAGGGCTGGAACACCGAAAACTATGGTGCGCCGCTCAGCGATCAAAATCCCTATAGTAAAGAGGCCTCAGGCACCTTCCTGAACCGGGTGCATAGCTATGAGGTACAGCCCGATATCGGTGCAGCACAGCTGATCCATTTCCCAAAATCCTGCCTGCATTGCGACGACGCCCCTTGCGTGACCGTCTGCCCTACAGGGGCAAGCTACAAACGCGTCGAGGACGGGATTGTACTGGTCAATGAAAGCGATTGCATCGGCTGCGGGCTCTGCGCTTGGGCCTGCCCTTACGGCGCACGCGAGTTGGACGCAGCAGAAGGTGTGATGAAGAAATGCACGCTTTGCGTCGACCGGATTTACAACGAGAACCTGCCCGAAGAAGACCGGGTGCCATCCTGCGTGCGGACCTGTCCGGCCGGGGCACGGCATTTCGGCGATCTTGGCGATGAGGACAGCGAGGTCAGCCAGTTGGTGGCCGAGCGTGGTGGAATGGATCTTATGCCCGAGTTGGGCACCAAACCGATCAATAAATACCTGCCGCCACGGCCGAAAGACACGTTGGATGAAATCGACATTCTCGCGCCCCTTCTCGCGCCTGTTGCCGAAAACCCCAAGGGGTTTTTGGGCTGGCTTGATAAAACACTGGAGAAACTCTGATGCATCCGGCACCTTCTGTCATATTATTCACCACCCTATCCGGCATCGGCTTTGGGCTTTTGGCTTTTTTAGGACTTGGCCTACCACTGGTTACGGGCTGGCTGGCCTTTGCTTTTTTCGCGGTGGCCTATCTGCTGGCCGTTGGCGGATTACTGGCATCGACCTTTCATCTGGGCCATCCGGAACGGGCTCTGAAAGCCTTTAGCCAATGGCAAACAAGCTGGCTTAGCCGCGAGGCCTGGGCCGCTGTTGGTGCTTTGGTGGTGATGGGTATCTATGGCGCAGGTCTGGTTTTCTTAGATTTGCGCATGCCCATTTTGGGCCAAATCGGCGCGGCACTATCGCTTGCGACGGTCTATTGCACCTCGATGATCTATGCACAGCTGAAAACTGTTCCGCGCTGGAACATGCCACTGACACCCGTGCTATTTGTCAGCCTATCACTGGCAGGCGGGGCGCTCCTGGCAGGCGCGGGGTTTCTGGCGCTTATCCTTCTGGGATCGGCAGGCTGTGTGCAGATCGTCTATTGGGTCGTGGGCGATACCCGCCTTAAACGTTCGGGCACCACCATAGAAAGCGCCACAGGTCTCGGCCATATTGGTTCGGTACGGGCCTTCGAGCCGCCCCATACCGGAACCAATTATCTGATGAGCGAATTTATACACGTTGTTGGACGCAAACACGCAGCAAAACTGCGGATTATCGCCTTGGGCTTGATGGTACTCGCACCGGTTATACTGATTATGAGCCCGTTTAACTATGTCCTGGCGCTGTTTTTAGCAGCCGCCGCACATCTGGCCGGGGTCTGCGTATCGCGTTGGTTGTTTTTCGCGCAAGCAGAACATGTCGTTGGGCTTTATTACGGCAAGCGTTAGCACCCAACGGGCGATATGTCTGTGGGCGGCCCACCGCCCGCAGACCCCAGATTTACGGTATGGCTCAATCTGCCTTGAACAACCGGCGCAGCCGCCCCGCAAGACGCCCAGCGCGTGCCCGAACACCCGTTTCGGCCTCTTCAAGAGTGTCTGTCACATTCTCAAGCATGGGGTCTACCCGCGCGACCCAAAACCGCAGCCAGCGCACCCTGATCATCCAGAAAACGCCAAAAAAACCGATCAAGGTCAAGATATTTTGCCAGGGAATCACCCGCATTTCGGGATCTTCAATCACCCGCATCCGCACCACATTTGGATAGATCGACAACAGCTCTGAACGCCAGCCATAGTGACGCAATAAAACCCATGTCATCGTCTCGGCATTTTTGGTCGAGATCAGGTCCGTTGCCTGCGCCTGTATATTTGAGGTGCCAAACTTGAAATAAGGTGGCCATCCCCAGCCAGTATCTTCGTTGCGGTAGACACTGACACTGCCGTCAGTTCGCACCGCACTGATCAACCGAAGATCACGGCTTTGCACAGTCTCATCACCATTTTGATTATCCGCATAAAAAATTTGGTTGAACCCACCAAAATCACGTCGAATGATATCGGTCCCAGTGATCCGCACAATATCGTGCTGCGGCAGTGTATAGTGCAAAAATCCAAGTACCAGCGATATAAAAACCAGTCTAAACGTCCAAATAAAATATGTCATATTGATCCTGCAAACAACCTAACGCAATCATATGCAGCCCTTGGCGATCAAACAACCCAGAAAGCCCGCGCACCGGAGAGGGCGCGCGCGCATTTGGCGGGTTAACCAACGATATTAAAATCTGGTCCGTAGGGATATCCGGTCAGTCGCTCGTTGCCCGTGTCGGTGATCAATAAAATATCATGCTCGCGGTATCCACCGGCACCGGGCATGCCTTGCGGCAAGGTCAGCATCGGCTCCATTGAAATCACCATACCGGGGGTTATCACTGTCTCGATATCCTCACGCAATTCCAACCCCGCCTCACGGCCATAATAATGCGACAGCACCCCAAACGAATGCCCATAGCCAAAGCTACGATATTGCAACAGACCCTCTTGTTCGAAAAACTGGTTCAGTTGCGCGGTGATTGCGGCACAGGTGGTGCCGGGTCGCAACAGCGTCATTCCCAGCTCATGCGCCGCCACATTGGCCTGCCACAGGCGTAAACTTTCGCGATCGACCTCTTGCACAAACAGCGTGCGCTCAAGCGCAGTGTAATAGCCATTGATCATCGGAAAGGTATTCAACGACAGGATGTCGCCGCGCATCAGCCTGCGTCCCGTCACCGGATTATGCGCCCCGTCGGTATTGAGGCCCGATTGGAACCACACCCAGGTATCGCGGTATTCCGCCATTGGAAATCGGCGGGCAATCTCGGTCTCCATTGCATTGCGACCGATCATCGCAACTTCCATTTCGCGGGCCCCCTCGCGAATGGCATCCCGGATGGCATAGCCCCCAATATCAGCCACTTGTGCGCCTTGGCGAATCAGCGCAATTTCAGCCGCTGATTTATGCAGCCTTTGACCCATCGTGGCCGGTGCCAGATCAACGGTCCGCTCAGGTTTTAGAAACGCCTCCAGCTTGGCGCGCTGCGCCACCACCAAATGATCCGCCTCATAGCCAATCACCTGTCCAGCGCCGGTAACATGATGAATGGCGCGCCAAAAGTTGTCCCGCTTCCAGTCGCTATAGGTGAGATTATCCCCATAGCACCGGCGCCAGGGTTGACCGGCATCGATGCCCGCCGAAATTGTGACCGATTGTTCGGCTGTCACAACCAGCGCATAAGGGCGACCAAAGGCGCAATAAAGGAACCCCGCATAATAGGCGATATTATGCATAGAGGTCAGAACAGCGGCGGTGCAACCAACCTGCCGCATTGTGGCACGAAGCAACGACAAACGCGCCTCATACTCGGTGTCAGAGAACGGCAAACAGGCCTTCTCTCCATTGTGGAATTGATACATATCAGGACGCATTGTCATGTCGACCCTCCTTTACAGAAAGGTCCCGGCGTTCAGGACGGAGCGGGGCAAAATGTGCAAATATTCAGCGACGCCATCGCCGAACCCCCCGAAGTCATCGACTAAGACACACCATATGGCAAGTCTATTCTAAGCCTAGGCCAAAAGCGCCGTGGTCAGAGCAGACTGAGCGTGGGCCATATCCTCGATCACATTGAAATGATGCTGGCCCGGGCTGACCACATGCCCCACATCGGTCTGCTCAAGATCAGGCCTCTCCGGATCAGCCTGCCACGCCTCGACCAACCAGCGCGCCTGATCCAGAAAAACAGGCCGCTCCTCTGCGCCGACCCAAACGGTCACTGGCAGCTTTGGGGCCTGTTGCAAAACCGGACTTTCAGCAGCAGCCTGAGCCGCATCCATACCAAACTGGGCGTTCATCGCGGTTTGCAGCAAAGGCCGCAGATCCGCCACCGGCGAGATCGGCACCACCCGTTGCACCCGTTGCATCACAGCGTTGGGCAGCATGCCGGGTGCCAGCATCCGTGCCACCAGATGACCCCCCGCCGAATGCCCACTGAGCACAAGCCCACCGTCAACACGCCCTGCCGCACAAATTACAGCCTGGACAATTTGCCGGGTAATCTGGGCAATCGTCACCTCGGGGCACAGATCATAGGACGGCATCGCCACCGCCCATCCGTGATGCAGCGGCCCAGCCGCCAGATGCGACCAGTATGATTTGTCAAATTTTAGCCAATAGCCGCCGTGCACAAATATCAGCAGGCCCCGCGGTGCCTTGTCCGGTAAGAAAAGATCGAGACGGGATCTCGTGCTTTGACCATAGGTTATATCCAATTCTGCCTGTCCGGCGGATAGCAGCCCGTCGCGAAATTCCGCCGCATTTTGTCGCCAGCGTTCCGGATAGGCAGCAGCACCGGGAATATAGGCTGCATTTGCGTATGCGTCATCAAAATCCATAGGCCTGGTTCCTTTTCAAAGCTGGACAATTATATGTAGACTTGAAATGACATAATGAGAACATTTTTCAGGAGTGCCGTGATGTTAGATGACATGACAAATTTACAGTCGCTATTAAAAGACCCCAGTCTGCTTGCCACTCAGGGCTATTTGGCCGGCGAATGGGTAGATGGTGAAGGTGGCGCAACCTTTCCCGTGCGCAACCCGGCCCGCGGTGACGTGGTGGCCAATGTCGCAGATTTCACTCGGGCGCAAACCGCCGATGCAATCGCAAAAGCCGAAATTGCCCAAAGATCTTGGGCCGCCCGCACCGGCAAGGAACGCGCAAATATCCTGCGTCGTTGGTATGATCTTATGATGGAAAACGCTGATGATCTCGCCACCATCCTGACCGCAGAACAAGGCAAACCGCTGGCTGAGTCCAAGGGCGAAATTGGCTATGGAGCCTCCTTTATCGAATTTTTCGCCGAAGAGGCCAAGCGGATTTATGGCGAGACCATTCCCGGCCATCAGCCCGACAAACGGATCACTGTGATCAAACAACCCATCGGGGTTGCCGCCTCGATCACCCCTTGGAACTTCCCCAACGCGATGATCACCCGCAAAGCCGCCCCGGCCCTGGCCGCAGGCTGTGCCTTTGTTGCGCGACCTGCCGCAGAGACACCACTATCGGCTCTGGTCATGGGGGTTTTGGCCGACCGCGCCGGCCTCCCTAAAGGCGTGCTTTCGATCATCCCCTCTACCAAGTCCTCTGCGATCGGCAAAGAATTTTGTGAAAATCCAATCGTGCGCAAACTGACTTTCACCGGATCGACTGAAATCGGCCGCATCCTGCTTCGCCAGGCCGCCGACCAAGTAATGAAATGCTCAATGGAGCTGGGAGGCAACGCCCCTTTTATCGTATTTGATGATGCAGATCTTGATGCCGCCGTTGAAGGTGCGATCATGTGCAAGTTTCGCAACAATGGCCAAACCTGCGTTTGCGCCAACCGGATCTACGTGCAATCCGGCGTCTATGATGCCTTTGCTGAAAAACTCGCCGCAGCCGTTGGCAAAATGAAGGTCGGCGACGGGCTTGAGGCCGGCACTGCGCTGGGACCGCTGATCAATGCCGATGCAATGATCAAGGTGCAGGAACATATCACCGATGCCACCACAAAAGGCGGTCAGGTCATTTTAGGGGGTGAGGCCCATCAAGGACCTGGCCATTTCCTGGCGCCAACGATCATCACCGGGGCGACCCGCGATATGGCCGTCTCGACGGAAGAGACCTTTGGTCCTTTCGCACCTCTGTTTAAGTTTGAAGATGAAGACGAGGTCATCGCGTTAGCAAACGACACAATATTCGGCTTGGCCAGCTATTTTTATGCAAAGGATTTATCGCGGGTCTACAAGGTTGCCGAGGCGTTGGAATATGGCATTGTCGGCGTAAACACGGGTATCATTTCAACCGAAGTGGCCCCGTTTGGCGGCATCAAGCAATCCGGATTGGGCCGGGAAGGCAGCCACCACGGCATCGAAGATTACCTTGAAATGAAATATATCTGCATGTCGGTTTAAACACACCGACCGGCATCTTTCATGATTTTTGCCGGATCGGGATGGCCCTGATCCGGCGTGATACCCAGATTTTGACCGCAATGGTCAAAAAAAATTTTAAACCCTTGCCAAGAACAGGCCGGGTCCACGCGTCTAATTCAGGTGATGCGTATGAATATGACCGACGAAGACCTTGCACAGTCTGCCGCCGCCGGCGACCGTCAGGCTTTTTGCAACCTGTTAGAGCGCTGTTACGACCGCATATTCGGCCTGGCGTTTCGCCTGACCGGAAACCGCACAGAAGCCGAAGATCTGACCCAGGACATCTGCGCAAACCTACCAAAAAAGCTGCAAACGTATCAGGCAAAGGCGCGGTTTTCCACTTGGATCTACCGGGTGATTGTGAACGCAGCCCATGATCGTAGACGCCGCGCCGCCCGTCAAGGCAAGGCTGCGCTTGACTGGGGCGATTGGGAACTGGCCCGGCAGGCTGAAAACCACGAAGCGGCCGCTCTGACCGATTGGTTGATCACTGCCATGCAGAGCCTGTCACCAGAAATTCGCGATACGCTGGCGCTGGTATTGGATGATGTCACCCACCAAGAGGCCGGACAAATTCTTGGGGTTTCACAAGGCACCATCAGTTGGCGGGTCTCGCAAGCCAAATCCCAGTTGCGCGCACTGAAAGCACAGGAGCAGACGTTATGAGCGACGATCTGAACGATCTCAAACAGGCCCTGCAAGCCACAACCCCGACACCAGAGGCCGCGCGCAAAGCCGAACATTTGATGCTGGCTGAAAAAAACTTTGAGCGGCTCCAAGAAACTACGAAGCCGCACCGTCATACCTTTAGACAGTCCGATGACGGACATTTTAAAGGAGTGAAAAAAATGATGTCGATGCTCTCTAACCGGATGGCTCTGGGCACTGCCACGGCGCTGGCCTGTGCGGGCCTGATCGCCGTATTTCCCGAAATTTCCGCGCAGTTTGGCGACCAAAAACATACCAATCCCGTCATTGATCCGCACGCCATGGTGCAAAGCAGCCCCGAAACAGCCCCGAATACATCTACCAAGACAGACACAATAATAGCATCAGACATGCAGAAGTTAGAATTGAGCGAGGCCGGGGTCGACAGCGATCATATTATGCCTCTATCACGCCCTGCCGCGAGCATGAGAAGTCGCTTGTTGCAGGAAACTCGGGATATTCGTCCTCTGGAGCTCAAATCAAACCCCAGCGGTGATGTCTTTGCAACGGCACCGCAAAACCCACTCAGGGTGACCGTCGAACACCCGGTCTCGACTTTTTCGGTGGACGTGGATACGGCCGCTTACGCCTATATTCGATCAGCGCTACAGGCAGGCCAACTGCCTCCAAAAGAAGCAGTAAGGATCGAAGAGATGATCAATTACTTCCAGTATGACTATACCGACCCTGATGAGCACCCCGGTGGCGATGCGGCGTTCCACACCGATGTGACGGTGACCCAGACACCGTGGAATGCAGAGACACAGCTCGTCCGAATTGCGTTACAAGGCAAGATGCCCGAAACAGATCAACGTCCCCCCCTTAACTTGGTATTTCTAATTGACACATCGGGTTCGATGGACCAACACGACAGGTTGCCGTTGCTCATACAGAGTTTTCGCTTAATGCTGGGTCAGCTTCGCGTCACAGACGAGATTGCAATTGTCACCTATGCCGGCAATGCAGGTCAGGTCTTGGAACCGACATCCGCGGCCGAAAAAACCAGTATTCTCGGTGCGCTTGCGCGGCTGCAGGCCGGAGGATCCACGCATGGGCAGGCTGGGTTACAACTGGCCTATAGAACCGCCTCACAGATGGCGACTGCCCAAGAAGTGACGCGCATTATTCTGGCCACCGACGGGGATTTCAATCTTGGCCTGTCAGATTCCAAGCAATTGAAAGACTATATCGCCCAACAGCGTGACAGCGGCATTTACCTATCAGTTCTGGGGTTTGGTCGTGGCAATCTCAACGATGCAACGCTGCAGACTTTGGCACAGAACGGCAATGGACAGGCAGCATATATCGATACTCTGTCCGAGGCACAAAAGGTATTGAACGACCAACTAACCGGGGCGCTTTTCCCCATCGCCAATGATGTTAAAATTCAGGTCGAATTCAATCCGGCCAAAATTTCCGAATACCGCCTGATTGGCTATGAAACCCGGGCGCTGAAACGTGAAGATTTCAACAATGACAAAGTGGATGCCGGCGATATCGGTGCTGGCCATCAGGTGACCGCGCTGTATGAGGTCACACCGGTCGGCTCGCCGGCGCGGCTGACCTCGCCACTGCGCTATGGCAACCGGCAAGACACTATGACACCCGGAGAAATCGGATTTGTCGCATTGCGCTATAAACAACCGGGCAGCACACAGAGCCAGCGCGTTGAGACCCCTATCACCCAAGACAATATCGGTGACGATGATGATTTGCGGTTTGCTGCGGCGATCGCTGGCTTTGGCCAGCTTTTGCGCGATCCGCGCTATCTGGGTAATTGGGGGTGGAATGCGGCCATTGACCTGGCTGACAATGCGCGCGGTGCCGATCAATTTGGCTATCGCGCCGCGGCAGTAACGCTGATGCGTCTGGCCCAAAGCCTAAACACAAAGTGAGGTCTGGGCACAACCCTGACCCATGAAGCACTGGCAAGACGTGTTTTTTCCTTTTGGCCGATACGACTATCATACACCGGCTTTACCACTCTGATCCATACAGTACTTGCCGCCACGAAACTGTCAGTCGCGCAAGTTGCGTCACCTGCGCACGACTTGGCTCCACGATACTGGCCTTGAAGATGCGCTTGAACAGATCAACTAAGGACAGTGTCTGAATGCCTGGCTTACAAACTCTTGAAGTCTTGTTGATCTGGTCGAATGATCGGATTTTGATAGTCTGTAACAGATCAAAACGCCACGTCTGCAAATTATAACGCGACTTAAATGTCCCTGAAAAAAACATATTGGGGCGAGTTTAAGCAAACCTTGGCTTACCCTGTCTTATCAGGGCACCATGACCCACATAACGGGTCGGCCAAACAAGTGAAGCAACATCAGGCCAGTGGCCTTTGGTTAAAAAACCGCAGAATACGAGATTAGCTATATCCAGCGCCCAGGCGATGGCAGGAACGCGCTAGTATCGACTATGCTGGCTTTATAATATGGATATGTTTAATATTCTGCTCTCGACGGAAACGAATTTCATGCTTTAAGAATGATCAACAAAAGCAACGAAACGTTGAGTGGGTACGATGCAACCTTCTGAGACTATCCGGTATCACGGGCTAGACGTATTGCGCGCAAGTGCAATGCTCCTCGGCCTCGTTTTTCATGCTCCCATCTTGTATTATATCCCCGAAATTGCCGATGGTTTTAAGGACCTTGGCATTTCAAAAGATACGATGCCCGAGATGGAACTTTGGGTCAGCGTGATAGCCCAGTGGATTCATAGCTGGCGGATGCCAGTATTCTTTCTAATATCAGGATTTTTCTCGGCGCTTGTGCTCCATCGCAACGGTCTGGTTT
>ERZ802824.38-NODE-38-length-57026-cov-20.5191_pt1 | contig 57026 bp, 61 predicted proteins | sample MGYA00345650_ERZ802824 | MGnify/ENA primary metagenome ERZ802824 (study PRJEB30503, sample SAMEA104212361) | marine metagenome | biome: Westerlies Biome; feature: [SRF] surface water layer (ENVO:00010504) within the epipelagic zone...; material: water (ENVO:00002006)... | reverse complement strand
CTGATAGCTTGCCATGCAGGCAACCAACTTTATCTTGACTAAAATGTTCAGATAATTCCTCGTAGGTTTCCATGACGGCATTTAAATCTAGGTTTTCAGATTCTTCAATCAACGGGCATATCCAATACACTTTGCTGCCTTGTCTTGTTGCAGCCAATATTCTTTCAATAAGCTTATCTTTGCTACTGAGCGGTAAACAGGATGTTTGAATTGGTTTTCTTCCAGGAGGCAGCTCATCGATCACAGAAACATCCATGTTTGCATAAACGCTCATAGATAGCGTTCTTGGAATAGGAGTTGCCGTTAATGTAAGTTGATGAGGTGCTGCTGTCTCAGAGTCATTTTTTTTCCTCAAAGCTAGTCGCTGATTCACCCCAAACCTGTGCTGTTCATCAATGATAATGAGAGCAAGATTAGAAAACCCCACACTCTTTTGAAATAAAGCATGGGTTCCAACCAATAATTTGATCTTACTATCTTTAAGATCTTGTAAGATTTTTTTTCTTTGACTTGCCGAGGTACTCCCTGTTAGCAAAGCAACTTTTCTAGCTTGTTTATTAAAAAAAGATTTTAAGCTAATAAAATGTTGCTCTGCTAGCAGTGTTGTAGGCGCCATAAAAGCAACCTGAAAAGATGAATCAAGGGCTAATGCGGCAGCTAATGCACCGACAACTGTTTTTCCTGACCCAACATCTCCTTGAACCAATCTCATCATAGGAACTACCTGAGATAGATCCTCTTTAATTTCATTTACAACTTTTGTTTGAGCTTTGGTTAACTCAAATGGAAAATTTGATTTTACTTCTCTTGTCCATTCACCCTCTTTTGAAAGAGAATAGGCTTGATGTCTTTTTTGCTTGCGCTTTAAAAATGCCATGCCAGCCTGAAAGGCAATCATTTCTTCTTTTAACAATCTTACTCTAGCCGGATGTGAACCTCCGGGAAGCATCTCTTCAATATCTATTCCGGCATCAGGATTATGGATGATCTCTAGAGCATCAATAATTTTCATGTTTAAAGATGAGTCATATTTTTCCACATCGAGAAAGTCTTCTGCAAAATCTAGCTTTGAAATAGCAGCATGAATAAAGCCTCTTATTTTTTTTTGACCTATGCCTTTTGGCACCCTATATACGGGAGTAAGTTTTTCATCTTTTAATTCGTGATCACTAGCTACTAATTCATATTCCGGATGTATCATCTCTAATCCGTATCTACTGAGGCTTACTTTTCCATAACACAAAAGCTCAGTTCCAGCTTTGAGTTGCCTTGTTTGGGCAGGATGGAAATAAAAAAAGCGAATATTAATATTAGAGGATGAATCAGTAGATTTAAGAACCATCATCTTTCTGGGCCTATAGAGCGATTGAGCAGTCAGGATTTTCACTCTAATTAATTTTTCATCGCCTGGCTGGAGGTTAATTATTTGGGTAGTTTTTGTCCTATCCTGATATCCAAAAGGCAGATGAAAGCAGAGATCTCTTAAGTTAAAAATTCCAATAAGGTTAAGTTTTTCAACTATCGAAGGTCCGATACCCTTTAACTGAGTTAGTTCAATATTAGCCACTTAACGATAATACTTTTAATATATGAACTTTAGAAACATATATATGAAAAAAGTTTTAATTATAGGTTATGGAGACATCGGAGTTCGCATAGCTTCCATACTTCCTGACCAAGAATTTATTGGAGTTTCTAGAAGCTTGCCAGCTCATTTGCCAAATGTTGAATTCGTTGAGCGAGATTGGGTTAAAGAATCAAGATTCATCCTACCTGCTGAAACTATTTCCACTGTTGTTTTAATTTTAAAACCAACGTCACCAGACATGGAAGGGTACCAGGCTGGATTTTTAGATTCAGCAAATAAAATTATGGATTTCTTAAATAGCAATACTAGCTACGAACAACTTGTTATTACAAGCTCAACAAGGGTTTATGGATTAGGTAATAAAAGAGACATAACAGAAGCGACCCTTCCTTTGCCAGATGATATACAGGGAAAAATCATTTTAGATTATGAAGAGCTTGTGTCGAAAGAGGCAAAAGTAGAACCATTAATCTTGCGGCCCTCTGGTTTATACGACAATCATAGTCATTGGATGCAAAAACATGTGCAAACCTTTAAAGGAAAAAAATATCCTCTGCGCTTTGCTGAAGCCAATATGTTTGATCGAGACCAACTTTCTAAGATAATTAAAAACTACATTCAAGACAAAGAATTTTCAAAAGTAACTGGCCCCTTGATTTGCAGTGATTCAGCCATTAAATACAGTGAAATCTTTTCTAATGTTTGTCCTGACTATTCCTTTGACGATTTTTTTATTTCCTCAGATGAAACTGGCAAAACATTTAATCCACAAAAGTTAATTGATAGCGGATTGATGAGATAATGAATGAATGTAATGGAGCTAGAGAATAAAATGTTTTACAGCATGACAGGTTACGGAGCAGGACAAGCGACCTCAAAAAAAATGGAGGTGTTATGTGAAATTAAGTCAGTAAATAACAGGTTTATCGATATTTCATTTAGAGGTTACAGCCTTCCAAATGATTTAGAGGAGTACATTAAAAATCAAATAAAGAAAAAATTTTTGAGAGGTTCATTTGAAATAAAGATTCATGATAATTTCCAATCGGAACATTCATATGAACTGAATCTACAAAGCATAAACAATTTAAAAAAGACCCTTAAAGCAAGCAAGGATTTTAAACATTTGAACTTGAAATTAAGTGACCTAAGAGATATACCTGGCTTATTGGCAGTACAAACCTCAAAAAAAGACATTTCGTTTTTAGGTAAGAAAGCTATTAACATAGCAATAAAAAACTTAGTAGAATCGAGAGCCAGGGAGGGTAAAAAGACTGAAAAAATTATTCTTGCTAAAACCCTATTTTTAAAAAATGCACATCGAAGACTGCAAAAATCAGCATCATCTCTTCTCAAGCATAGAACCTCGACTATCAAGAAAAAATTTATTCAAAAAAATATAGATATTAGCAAAGATGAAATTGCGAATGAGCTATCTAATATAGCCCTCAAGCATGATATTGCAGAGGAACTTGAAAGGATAAGCTTTCATCTTGAGTCTTTAAATAAATTATTTATGTTAAAAAATGCACATGGGAAAAAAATGGACTTTATACTTCAGGAATTGTTTAGAGAAGTTAATACTCTTTCGGTTAAGATTGAGAAATCAGATTTAAAAGATTTAGCCCTCACAATGAAATTAAAAGTTGAGGAGTTACGCGAGCAGGCTCAAAATTTAGAATAATGAATGATTCAAAACTTTTTTTAGTTTCCGCTCCATCTGGAGCAGGCAAGTCATCGTTAATCAATAAAGTCTTAGAAATATCTGGTGACTCAAATTTACCTCTAGAATTATCTATTTCTTACACAACAAGAGAACCAAGAAAAGGAGAGTTAAATGCCCACGAGTACTTCTTCATATCCAACGATGAATTTTTAGATAAAAAAAATTCTGGTTTCTTTCTTGAACATGCTCAGGTGCACGGGAATTGGTATGGCACTTCTTTAGATTTCGTTGAATCAAAGCTAAATGCAGGCATTAACCTAATTCTTGAAATAGATGTACAAGGATTTCGTCAAATCGATGACCTTTCTCTAAGCTATGATTCTATATTTATTTTGCCTCCCTCGATCCATTCGCTTGAAAAAAGAATTGAAACCAGAGGAGATGATGATACAGAGGCAATTAATTTAAGATTAAAAAATGCAAAAGATGAATTAGCCTATGCAAAGGAATATAAGCACATAATCATTAATGACTCATTTGAAAAGGCTTCCAAAGAACTTTTGCAGATTATTGCTCAAGAAAGTCCAATAAATAGTAAAAACACTGAAGAAGTTGAACAGTTTTTGTCCCAGCTATTGTCTTATTAGGCAAATAAACACTAAAATACGCCCTCGGAGAAAACATTATGGCTAGAATTACAGTAGAAGGTTGTTTAGATAAAGTCCAAAGCAGATTTGAATTAATCCTGTTGGCTTCTGGAAGAGCAAGACAACTTTCAACAACAAGCAGAGAACCAATGGTAGAGTGGGAAGATGATAAACCTACTATTGTTGCTTTAAGAGAGATCGAAGAAGGATTAATCACTAGAGAGATCCTAGATCAAACTCTTGAAGAAGACGTATTATTAGATGAATTTGCCATTGATAGAGAAAAACCGCAAGACCAAATTATTGGCTAATGTCTATCCTGGAGCTTTTAATTGAGTGACCAGGTTTTACCTAATCAAGTTATTTTAGATTTCTCTAACAGAAATCTTCTTTCTCCAGTCCCCAATCAACTTTATAAATCTGCAAAAGTTTATTTTTCGAAGAAAGAATTAGATCTATTGCAAACTGCTTATAATGTTGCTTTTGAGGCTCACAAGGGCCAGCTAAGAAAAGAAGGATCACCTTACATTTCTCATCCCGTAGCAGTTGCCACAATATTAATTGAACTACATTTAGATATTGAAACCGTATGTGCAGGACTAATGCATGATGTATTAGAAGACAGTTTTATTAAAAAATCTTACTTAGAAAAACTTTTTGGTAAAGACGTAGTGGCTATAGTAGACGGAGTAAGTAATTTAAATAAATTAGATTTTGATAGCATTGAAGATCGCAATGCCAACAACCTTCAAAAGATGGCTTTGGCCATGTCTAAAGATATAAGAGTGATTATTGTCAAGTTATGCGATCGTCTTCATAACATGAGAACAATTGAGTTTTTACCCAGAGAGAAACAAATTAGCAAATCTTTAGAAACGCTAGATTTATATGGTCCAATCGCCATCAGAATTGGTATGCAGAACATTCGAATTGAGCTTGAGGATTTAGCTTTTAAATGTTTGCATCCGACCCGAGCCTTAATGCTGGAGTCGGCTGTTAAACAATCTGTAGGGGGAAGAAAAAGAATTATTTCAAAATTGCGAAAACAATTTAAGTATCACCTAAAAAATAGCGATATTTTAGCTACTGTTAAAGGCAGACAGAAATCTCTTTATAGCCTTTATAAAAAAATTAAACATAAGAAAAAACCCTTTTCCGAAATACTTGATGTTCATGCATTTAGAGTAATTGTAAATTCAGTAGATGATGCATACAGATCTTTAGGAGTTATTCACAATATCCACAAACCAATTGGAAAGAAATTTAAAGATTATATTGCGATTCCAAAAACAAATGGCTATCAGGCAATACATACCTCACTCATAGCGCTTGATGGGGTTCCAATTGAGGTTCAAATTCAGACAAAAAGCATGGAGATAATAGCTCAAACAGGTATTTCAGCTCATTGGTCATACAAAACAAAAGATAGTGTTGACTCTGAATCAATTGGGGCAAAGAAATGGATAGAAAGTTTTACTGATCTTAATAAAGCATCAATCGATTCGCATGAATTTGTTGAAGCAATCAAAACCGATCTTGTTTATGACGAAGTATATGTGTTCACTCCGGCTGGCAACATTGTTAATTTGAAAGCTGGTTCTACACCGATAGATCTTGCGTATGAGCTTCACACAGAATTAGGTAATAAGGCAATTGCATGCAAGGTAAATAGAAAATATGCACCTTTAAACATCCGTTTAGAAAATGGACAATCTATAGAAATAATAACTTCAGAAAATCACGAAGTAACTCCTGAATGGCTAAACTTTGTTGTGACCAGCAAAGCTCGATCATCAATTAGATCAGCACTTCGTAATCAAAAAATTTCTCAATCTAGAAAAGCTGGCAAGTTAATGCTTGAAAGTGAATTGAAAAGGGGAGGAGTTAGTCTTGATCAATATCGTGGCAGTATGATGTCCAAAATTTTGGAAGTAATCGGAGTTACATCATTAAACGAGCTATTGACAGATTTAGGGTCTGGAAAAAAAACAGGGGCACTTGTTGCCGAAAGATTTTTTTCAGCCTTAAAAATTAGAAAAAATAAGACATCTAAAATTAAAGCAATGATTCTTGCCGATCATCAGATAGAGGGCGTTTCGGTTATCTATGCAAAATGTTGCATGCCTATTCATGGGGATCCAATTACTGCTCATTCTGATACAGACAGGGGGATAGTTATTCATCATGCAAGATGCAGGCAGGTAACACCGCACAGAAGTCATGCATTGTCCTCAAGATATCTTCCTGCGATGTGGGGCACTGATAAAAAAGAATTGCATTACAAAGGCCATCTAAAGATTCATGCAGAAGATAGACCTGGGATATTAGCTGACATTGCATCTATTTTTACAAAATCTAATTTAAATATTGTAAACATTCAAAGTAGGGACATTGATGCAATGATTATAGAGTTTGTTGTAGAGGTAGAGGTTCTTAATACAAACTCATTAAATAAATTGATGGTAAAATTACGCTCACTCCGATATGTAACAAGTTGTTCAAGAATTGTTAATGATGCCAAAACAAAAAATGAAAAAACCAATTTTTACAAATAAGGCTCCAGCTGCAATCGGCCCATACTCGCAAGCTATTCAATGGGGAGATGTTGTTTTTATTTCTGGGCAAATACCCCTTATTCCATCTACCGGAGAACTTAATAACCAAACTTTTAATGATCAAGCAACTCAAGTGATAGACAATCTTGAAGCTATATGCAATGAAGCAGGAGGAGATTTAGATCATATTCTTAAATTGACAATCTTTTTAACTGATCTATCTAAATTTGATCAAGTAAATGCCATTATGATGAAAAGATTTTCAGAGCCTTTTCCTGCAAGAGCAACTCTGGAGATTTCAAAGCTGCCTAAAGGTGTAGATATTGAAATGGACGCAATCTTATCAATACAAGTTTAATGTCAAAAAACCTAATTAATGTTTCAGAGCTTTCCAAGAAAGATATTCTTGACTTAATTGAGCTTGCCAATAATTTTAAGTCAGAAGATTGCCTAGATTACCGAAATGAAAATCTGTTTCCTGATAAAAAAATTGTATCTATCTTCTGTGAGCCAAGTACACGAACAAAACTATCTTTTGAAATTGCAGCACATAACCTAGGTGCAAAATTTATAGATTTCGATTTAGCGAACTCTTCTATGCAGAAAGGAGAAACTTTAGAAGATACTCTAGATGCTATGGAGATGATGGGAGTTGATTTATGTATTCTGCGTCATACCGAATCAGTTATTCATGACTTTGCAAAAAATTTTACCAATATGCAATTCATAAATGCTGGGGAAGGTTCAATTTCTCATCCCACACAAAGTTTAATTGACTTGATGACAATTAGTGAATCAAAAGAAAAATTTGAAAATCTCAAGATTACCATTGTTGGCGATCTTGACCATTCTCGCGTGGTCAACTCTTTCTTAGAAGCAATTCAAATTATGGATTTTAAGAGTATAACTTTTTGTGGGCATCCGGATCTTTGTAAAAATTTTATTGAGAGCTCAATCGGTAATTTTGAACCTGAATTAGAAACGGCATTACAAAATGCTGATGTTGTCATGGCATTGAGAATTCAAAATGAAAGGTTATCAGAGAAACTTTCTATTGGAGCAAAAGATTATGTTGATAGGTATCAAATTAACGTTGACTCTCTTCAGGTCGCAGATCCTGAAATGATTCTTTTGCACCCTGGACCAGTAAACTTCGGAATCGAATTAAGTAAAGAAGCAGCTGAATTAGAAAATTGTAAAATTAGGAACCAGATTTTTAATGGAGTTGGACTTAGAATGGCGGTTTTAACTAAACTTTTTTCTCAAGCATAACTCTCTTTACTGTTTCAACAGTATTAATTGTTGCTTGCTCAACCTCAATATTAATTAGATCTCCTTTTTTTATTTCTTTAAAAGTAGTCACTGATACAGTTTCAGGGATTAGGTGAATGTAAAATGATGATTTAAGAACTTTGCCAATTGTGAGACTGCAGCCATTTAGGGCAACATAGCCTTTATAAAAAAAGTAATCTCTTAAGCTTTTAGGTATTTGAATTTGAAGGTCTTTTGTTTCTTTCCTATCAAGCACTTTTAAGACTTTTCCAGTCCCATGAATATGACCAGACACTAGATGTCCTCCAATTTCTGTTTTTGCGGTCATAGACCTCTCTAAGTTAACTTTACTTAATCTTGCGATATTTTTTAAATTGGTTTTATCAAGAGTTTCCTCAATAACATCAAACTCCAAGTTATCTACGTTCCCCCTTTTTACGGTTAGACATACCCCATTTACCGAGACGCTTGCTCCTTTTTTTAAATTTTTAGAAAAGCCTTTTTGAGCCTTAATTACCAATGATGTGTAATCTTCATTTTGCAGAATTTTTTGAATGCTGCCCTTGCCACTAACTATTCCAGTAAACATTAGGCACCCCAGGTATTTCTATATTGCTCAAGCTCATTAACATGAGAGTGAAAATTTTGATTATTTGAAGAAAATTCTATGAGAGCATTTAAATCTATTATAGATACGATATTAATACCAAAACCCTCCTCGAGTTCTGTTTTTGCTGATTTATCACCATTTCCCTTTTCTTGTCTATCCAGTCCTATAACAAAAAATTTAGCTTTTGCATTCATGCTTTCTATGAGTTTGATAGACTCCCTTGCGGCTGTGCCAGCCGACAACACATCATCAATAATCATTACGTTACCGATTGGATCAGCTCCAATGATATTGCCGCCTTCCCCATGATCTTTCATTTCTTTTCTATTAAATGAGAGCGGGTAAGGCGAACCCTTTTGACTATATATCACTGCAACAATTGATCCTAAAAAAATGCCTTTATATGCTGGACCATAAATACAGTCGAATTCCATATTAGAATCTTCAATTGCGTCTACATAACAATTAGCTAAGCTATCAAGATCACAGCCATTTAACATTTTTGCTGCATTAAAAAAATATGGACTCTCTCTTCCGGATTTGAGAATAAATTTACCAAATTCTAGGGCATTTGATTGCAATGCCAAATCAATAAAAGTTTTCTGAAAACTCTTTAATTCAGACATGATTTTTGAAAACTTACTATATCTTTGATCCCCATTGAAGCTGATGCAATCATTTCATCAAGTTGATCTTTTGTGAAAGGATATTTTTCTGCTGTTCCTTGGATTTCAATTATTCCTCCACTTTCGGTCATTACTACGTTTAAGTCCGTATCTGCAGAACTATCTTCCTCGTAGTCTAAATCTAAAAGGGGGCGACCATCTTTCAACCCAATGGAGACAGCAGCAACGTATTCCTTTATTGCTCGTTGGTCATCATGAGAATTTTTGATAGCTTCAAACAAAGCTACGCATGCCCCTGAGATGGATGCAGTTCTTGTTCCCCCATCTGCTTGAATAACATCACAATCTATGTTGATTGTCTTATCTTTCAAATATTTTAAATCGACAGCTTGCCTTAATGATCTACCAATTAATCTTTGGATTTCCATGGTTCTGCCACTTTGTTTGCCTCTAGTTGATTCTCTATTCATTCTTTCATGAGTTGACCGCGGCAGCATGCCATACTCAGCAGTAATCCAACCTTCATTTGAACCCCTCATCCATCTAGGGACGTGATTTTCAATGCTTGCGGTGCAAATCACATGGGTATCTCCAAATTTAATCAGAGCTGAGCCTTCTGCATGTTTGTTCACACCAACTTCGATCTCCACAAACCTCATTTCGTCATTTGATCTATCATTTTTTCTTGTCATACCAATATTATATCTCTTTAAATGGTCCTATAATCTTTGTAAGGGGAAAAATCTATTATGAAAAACAAAGTACTTCTGTCCATACTGCTTTTTACTTTTATAAGTTGTTCTGAAAGTTTTGATATCGATGTTTCGTTCGGAGAGTCCCAGTCAATCAATCCAGGAATTGATGACGCATTTGCTTCAACATACAAGCCAATGAACTCAGAGCCTATACTTTTTAAATCAGCTAATATTTACGACGGTTTAGGAGGGGAGCTCAAAGATTATGATTTGTTGCTTTCTGATGGAAAAATTATTGAAATTGGAAAATCTTTGACTGCTGCAGAGGCATTGATCATTGATGCTACCAACAAATGGCTGACTCCAGGGATAATTGATATTCACTCTCATATGGGAGTTTATTCTGCTCCAGGAGTCTCTACCAGTTCTGATGGTAATGAAGCAACTTCTCCAGTTACAGCAGAGGTTTGGGCTGAACATTCGTTGTGGACTCAAGACCCTCAATTCGCTCTTGCATTAAAAGGGGGAGTTACTGCTTTTCATGTATTACCTGGGTCTGCTAATTTATTTGGTGGCAGAGGAGCAACTTTTAAAAATATTTCTCAAAATACTATTCAAGCAATGAAATTCCCAGGCGCACCACATTCACTAAAAATGGCTTGTGGCGAAAATCCAAAAAGAGTCTATGGAAGCCGTGGACAATCTCCTGCAACAAGAATGGGCAATATGGCAGGTTACAGGAGTACTTGGATAGATGCTGTTGAATATACTGATGGAATGAATGCAGAAAACTCAGATAGTCGACCCACTAGAGATTTAGCTATGGATACATTAATGGGAGTCTTAAATGGAGAAATTCTAATTCAGAATCATTGCTATCGTGCTGAGGAAATGGCTTTAATGATTGAGATGTCTAGAGAATTTAACTACAAGATTACTGCTTTTCACCATGCTGTTGAAGCCTATAAGATAGCAGATCTGTTAGCTGACGAGGGAATTTGTGCTGCCTTATGGGCAGATTGGTGGGGTTTCAAACATGAAGCGTACGATATGGTACAGGCAAATGTAGCGATTATTGATCAAGCTAGAAATGGAACAGGATGTGCAATTGTCCATTCTGATGATGAGGTCGGAATTCAACATCTTAATCAAGAAGCAGCTAAAGCTATGGCTGCAGGTAATAGGGCAGGTTATGAAATTTCAAAAGCCCACGCAATGCGATGGATTACAAGTAATCCTGCTAAAGCTGCGGGAATACTTGATCAGACAGGCAGCATAGAAATTGGCAAAGATGCTGATGTAGTTCTTTGGTCTGGAGATCCATTCAGTGTCTACTCCAGAGCCGAAAAGGTTTTAATTGACGGCGCTGTGGCATTTGATATTGATAACCCTAAAATTCAACCAATTACTGATTTTGATTTGGGTATTATCCAGCCTCAAACAAACAGGGTGAAATAGCATGAAAAGATTTTTGATAACCTTATTCTTACTTCTGACATTTCATGTCTCTGCAGAAACAATCTTATTGAAGGCTGGATTAGTTCACTCAGGAAATGGAGAAGTTGGAAAAATTCAAGATATTCTAATCTCTGATAATGTCATTGTTGGTGTAGGCAATAATTTAATTATTGATGGAAATACAAGAGTTATCGAAGTAAATGGATTGCCAGTAACTCCCGGCTTAATCTCTCCCATGAGCAATTTGGGCATTGTTGAGATTAATGCTTTAGATGTTACTAAGGATGATGAGTCAGATCTTTTAAGTGCAGGCTTTAGTATCTTTAATGCATTTAATCCTCATTCAACTTTGATTCCTTGGAATAGAAGCAATGGAGTCACCAGTGCAATTAGCACACCAAGCGGATCATCCTTTCCAGTTTTTGGATTGGGTTCTCATTTTATTTTAGATGGAAGCCTTGATATCAAAGGTTCAAAAGATATCGCCATGTTTGGAAGATTAGGTGCTTCCTATGGGTCTCGTGCTGAATCTCTTGCAATCCTTGAATCACTTCTAGAAATAGGAAGAATGCTCAATAGCTTGGCAGTTGAAGAGATTTTAGAAATGAGCTTATCAGATCAGCTAGAGCTTCAATCACAAGACATTATTGCATTAGGCAAAGTGGTTAATGATGGCATGCCATTTGTTTTAGAAACTAATAGAGCGGTTGATATCTTGCAAGCGTTAGCCATGAAGAAAAAGTTTGATCTAAATCTAGTACTAGTCAGCGTGGAAGAGGCACCAATGGTTTTAGATAAACTCAAAGAAAGTAACACACCTGTAATCATTGACCCTATGGATAACATACCCAACTCATTTGATGAACTTGGTTCAAGTTTAAGTCTTGGGAAGATTCTTGATCAGGCAGGTATCCCTATAATGTTCAGCACTCAAAGGAGTCATAATTATCATTTGATGAGGCAAGGGTCAGGAAATGCTGTTGCTCATGGAATGACCTATGAAACAGCAATAAAGGGAATGACAAAGACTGTTGCTGAAACTTTCCAACTTGATAATAGGGGCTCAATTGAGGCTGGAAAATTAGCAGATGTTATCGTGTGGGATGGAGACCCGTTAGAGCCTGCATCTTTCCCAAAAATTGTAATGATTGAGGGGAAACTTCAAGATTTAACTTCAAGGTCCTCTAAATTAACTGAGAGGTACACAAACAAAGAGGATAAACCCTCGTCATATAAACATTAAGTTCTATTTAGCCCAATAGCTCTTTTACAAGCTTACTAACAATTGACATGTCAGCCTTGCCTTCAAATTTAGGCTTAAGATGTCCCATTAACTTGCCCATATCTTGCATGCTTTTTGCTGAAACAGAAGCAATACCTTCTTGGATAAGCTCTTGAATTTCTTGCTCTGACAATTGTTTTGGTAAGTATTTTAAGATGACATTGAGTTGCTCTTCTTCCGTAGCTACAAGATCGTCTCTGTTTCCATTTTTGAACTGTTCTATGGAGTCTCTTCGTTGTTTTACATTCTTATTTATTAGATTAGAAATTTTTACATCATCAGCTTCAATTCTTTCATCAATCTCAAATCGTTTGATGTCAGAAATAAGCATACGAAGAGTATCTCGTGTTACTACATCTTTGCTCAGCATGGCTGCTTTGAGGTCGTTATTAATTGTGTCTAGAAGAGACAAACTAGCGATATGATCTTTGTCTTGAGAAGCTAAACTTTCTATTTGTTTTGTGAGCACGCTTAACAGCTGCAGCCATTTTGCGCTTTCTTACTGCCGTAGGTTTTTCGTAAAACTCTCTGGCACGAATCTCAGGAACTATTGCAGCTTTCTCACAAGCTCGCTTAAATTTTCTAAGCCCAACGTCGAAGTATTCAGTGTCTTTTATTATTATTGAAGGCATAATTGTTGGGTAGTTTATTCTTTTTATAGAGCGAATGCAAAAACTTTTTTATGATTACACTAGGTATTGAAACATCTTGTGATGAAACAGCTGTAGCACTTTTTGATTCCTCAAAAGGCTTAGTGGGCGAGGCAGTTTTTTCACAAATAGAACTTCACTCAGAATATGGCGGCGTTATACCTGAGCTAGCTTCAAGAGACCATTGTCAAAAAATAATACACATTTTTCAAAAAGCATTAGGAGATATAAGTTCAAGTAAAATTGATCAAATCGCTTATACGGCAGGCCCTGGCTTATTAGGCACATTGTTGATTGGTGAAAATTTTGCTCAAGGTTTAGCTGTAGCTTTAAAAAAACCATTAATTCCCGTAAATCATCTTGAGGGACATTTGATGGCTCCATTCTTAAGTGGAGATAAGTTAGATTTTCCTTTTTTAACGCTTCTAGTATCTGGAGGTCACTCATTAATTATTGATGTAAAAGGATTAAACAATTATGAAATTCTTGGTCAGTCCAGAGATGATGCAGTCGGAGAAGCCTTTGACAAAGTTGCGAAGCTTATTGGCTTGGGTTACCCAGGTGGCCCTGAAATTGAGAAGATGGCTAAAAAAGGTGATCCTAAGAAATTTAAATTTCCTCAACCCATGCTTCACAGCAACAATTATGATTTTAGTTTTAGTGGCTTAAAAACAGCTGTGCTTTATGCAGTGCAGGATTTAGATGATATCAATGAAACTGTTCAGTCAGATATTGCTGCATCATTTCAGTATGCTGCTACAGAAGTACTAATTAAAAAAATAGCTAAAGCACTTGAAGATACTGGCAGAAAAGGAATTGTTTTAGCTGGTGGTGTAGCAGCAAACAAACTATTGAGACAAAAAATCTCAACTCTGCAGCAAGCATTAGATATTAAAGTTTTATATCCACCGATAGCTCATTGCACAGATAATGCAGCCATGATTGCATACCTAGGAAGTCTTAAAGCAGATGAAGCTTCTTTTAGGTTAAGCTCCTTCGCTAGACCTCGCTGGCCACTAGGAAAAGAATAAAATGCAAGACATTATTTATATAAAAGATTTAAGAGTTCAGGCAATAATTGGAATATTTGGATGGGAGAGAGAGGTTCGTCAGGAAGTGAGTATTGATCTTGAGATGTCCTTTGATTGCAAGCAGGCTGCAAAATCAGATTCTATTGAAGATACCGTTGACTACAAGAAAATCACCAAAAGAATTATAAAGTTTGTTGAAGAATCCTCATTCCAGCTTCAAGAAACTTTAGCTGAAAGCATAGCTTCTCTTGTAAAGGATGAATTTAATATATCTTCAATAAAACTTAGAGTTTCCAAGCCAGGTGCGCTGCGACATGCTGAAGATGTTGGGGTTATCATTCACAGATAATGAAATATTATCTTTCACTTGGAAGCAACATAGATCCAAAGTTAAATTTGGATAAAGCCATTACAGCATTAAAAATACTCTTTTCTGAAGTAGAGTGCTCTTCGATCCATCAAACTAAAGCAGAAGGCTTTGATGGCGAGGATTTCTTAAACTTAGTTTTTTGTGGAACTTGCTCTTTACCATTTGAAGTTTTAAACAAAAAATTGAAGGATATCGAAGATGAGACTGGGCGCAATAGAAAAGCTCCTAAGTTTTCTGCAAGAACCCTTGATATCGACATAGTCTTACAAATAAGCGACGATGAAGAAATACTTTATGAAAGCGATGAAATAATCAAATATACTTTTGTTTCAGACCCTTTAAAAGAATTGCTCTAAATTTATTTATAGTTTTTTTCCACCAAGTCCCATGCTGCTTCAGCTAATGGAGCCACTTGATTGCCTCGATCTTCAGCATGTTTGCTTGCCGCTGTACCATCTCTGACCCTGCCCATAATGCCTTGTAAAATTCCTGCTAGTTTAAAAATATTAAATATAGTGTAAAACTCCCAGTGATCATCCAGTTTTTTATTCGTGTGTTCAGAATACATATTTCTGTATTCTTCTTCGGTTGGTATGCCATGCTCATTGCAGAATTTTTGATCAGCTAATTGAGGAATATTTCTCCAACTGATGCAATGATAATTAAAGTCAGCAATAGGGTGACCAAGTGTTGAAAGCTCCCAATCAAGAACACCCATAACATTATGAGACGAGTTAAAAACCATGTTATCGAGTCTATAGTCTCCATGCACAATTGTTGTTTCATCTTCATCAGGGATATTTGGTGGCAGCCAATCAATTAAGTTATTCATTGCAGGAATATTTTCTGTTTCTGAAGCTAAATATTGCTTTGTCCATCTTGAAACTTGTCTTGCAATATAGTTTCCAGGCTTACCATAATCAGTCAATCCAACTGATTCGTAATTTACTTTGTGTAATTCCGCAATGACTTTATTTTTGCTGGCGTAAATTTCCCTTCTTTGCTGGGGAGATTTATCTGATAATAAAAGATCCCAATAGATGTTTCCGTCAAGGAAATCCATTACAAAAAAAGAAGTGCCAATAACGTCTGCATCTTCACACAAACCGTACGTTTTAGGAACTGGCACTCCGGTGCCTTGAAGTGCTGTAATTACCTTATATTCTCGCTCTACTGCATGAGCGGATGGTAATAAAATTCCAGGAGGCTTTCTGCGCAGAACAAATTCTTTATTTGCAGTTGTGATTTTATATGTTGGATTAGATTGCCCACCTTTAAATTGAACTATTTTAGTTATCTCTCCAGCTGATGATATATTGTCTCCAATCCACTCTGTAAGACCTTTTTCATTAAATTTAAGATTATGAGCAATCTCTTTTGTACCTGCAAAAAGCTTATTACCATCAGGATTATTTGCGCTGACATCACTCATTAAAGAGACTTGCCTCCATCGATATTTAATATTTGGCCTGTTACATATTCTGCTTCTGATAGATAAATAGCTGCATCCACAATATCTTTTTCGGTTCCCATTCTCGCCATGGGTACGGAATTAATAATTTTATTTTTTTGCTCACTTGTCCACTCTACATTGGGCGGTTCAAGAATAGCACCTGGTGCAATTGCATTAACCCTAATGTCTGGAGCTAGCTCTTTAGCAAGAGCTCTTGTGAGAGTTTGAAGTCCAGATTTTGCAGCAAGATAAATTGAATGGTTTATAAGAGCTTTATCAACGTTAATATCAGTAACATTGATAATGAAACCGTTATTTTTTTTGAGCTCTTCGCAGAATGCTTGAATTAAGAAAAGAGGAGCTTTTAAATTACTTCCCATCAGAGCTTCCCAATTAGCTTCTGAAAAAGTCCCTACTGGAGTTGGATAAAATGTTGATGCATTATTAATTAATGCATCAATACGACCATTTTTTGATAGAGCTAGATCCGCAAGTTTTTCTATATCTTTAGCATGATCAAGGTTTGCCTGAATAATTAAAGCGCTATTGCTTCTTTGTGCGTTCATTTGATCGGCTAAAGACTGAGCATCTTCAATTGAATTATTAAAATGGATGACTATATCCCAACCTTTGTCAAAGAATGCTTTGGCCATCTCTCTGCCTATTCTTTTGGCAGCACCAGTAATTAGAATTGTTTTATTCATAAGATACCATTTAAGGCTTCATGATAAAGCAATTGTTTTTTATCTGAAACTTCAGATGCATGAAATTTTTTTAGAGAAGAAAAATTAATCGCCATGACTGATTCTAATATTTGCTCTAAATAATATTTATGTTCTTGAAGGCACTTGTATCTTTTAATGCCAAGCAAAATTTCATAATTTCGATGCACATTTATTTTTTCAATTAGTCTAAGCTTGTATTTTATATTTTTGCTTTCGACAAGATCCAGAATTTGTTTAAAAATTTTTTGTGTTGCCATGAATGAATTTGGAATTGGCATTAATTCAAAAAGTTTAAAATCATTAACTCTTTGCAAATCACACCATTTAAGTTCTGGTAACTCACCATCACAAGAAACTCTCTTTAGATTTTTAAACCAAGGATTGATTATTTGATACTCAATTACTGATTTGAAAAACTCATCGCTGTATTTATTTTGAAGAGCTTTTTTGGTTTCCATCCAAACTCTTTCTGGTGAGAGGTTTTGTAATTCATTTGCATTAATAATTTTTTTAAAAAAAACAGCAGTCTCTTTATCCAGCTTAAATTCATGCAATTGCTCATATGACTTAAATCTTGCGAATCTAAGAACTCGAAGGGGATCTTCTGCAAAAGCAGGTGATGTATGCCTAAAAATTTTTTTCTCTAAATCTTCTATTCCATTATATGGATCAATAAGTCTTCCATTTTGATCTTTAGCAATGGAATTAATTGTAAAGTCTCTTCGCTTGAGATCTTCTTCAAGCGTTACATCAGAGTCAAAATAAAACTCAAAGCCCTTATAACCAACTCCAGACTTTCTCTCTGTTCTTGCAAGGGCATATTCCTCATTTGTTTTTGGATGCAAAAATACTGGAAAATCTTTACCAATTGGTTTAAAACCATTTTTTTCCATTTCTTCAGGACTTGAATTCACCACCACCCAATCACGATCCTGCGATTCAAATCCAAGCAACTCATCTCTCACAGACCCACCAACTTGAAATACTTCCATCTTAATAATTCACCGAGATCTTTTTTAAATCATTGAGTCTTAGAGCTGTGAGCTTTTCTTTCCACGCACAACCAGTATCCAATCCAATAAAGTATGGATCGTTTGTTTTTCCACTTAAAGATGCCCAATGACCAAATACAAAATACTGATTCTTTTTTGTATGAGCATTCGATTCATAATGAAACCAAGGTTTAAAACCTATGGTGGCATCTTTTGATGTATTTTTTAGGTCTAATACACAATCATCTCCGACAAAACGCATTCTAGTCAGGTAGTTAATTATCACTCTATATCTATCATATCCAATTAATTCATCACTCCATTTGTCGGGGTGATTGCCCCACATTTTTTTCAGCATGTCATCAGGATTATCTTGAAGCAATGAAGAAACTTCTAGAGCCAGTTTCATAGCTTTTTTAGGAGACCAAATCTCAGGAATGCCAGCATGAGTAATAAAAAAAGTATTATCTGTTTCTTGATCAAAAATTTCTAACATCAGCGGTCTTTTAATCAGCCATTTAAAAATTTCCTCACTATTTTCAGCTTCGACTACTTTTTTTAAGCTTCCTTCAGCCTTTCCAATATTCATTAAATGTAGCAAATAAAGGTCATGATTTCCTAACACAGAAGTAATGTTTGGATCGGCCATGCAATAGTTCAATACCGCAAGAGATTCTGGACCTCTATTTACTAAATCTCCTACTAATATAATTTTATCTTCATGTTGCTTGTAATTAATTTTTTTTAGCAGATCTATAAATTGTTTGAAACTTCCATGAATATCGCCTATTACAAAAGTATTCATTTAAATGCTAATAGTTTTAAAAATAGCAATGAAGTTCTCAATAGATAACTCTTCTGCTCTTGCCAGAGGATTTATTTTCAATTTCTCAAAGTCAATGTTTAATTTTTTAAGATTATTTTTAATGCCTTTTCGCTTATTAGCAAATGATTGATCTACTAGATCAGAAAATTTATTCAACTCATCAAGCATAATCAAAGGCATTGATCTGGGTATCAGTCTTATAAAAGATGACTGCACTTTTGGTTTGATATCGAATGATTCTGGAGGTACATCAAATAGAATGCTAGTTTTAAAAAAAGCAGCAACTTTCACTCCCAGGCGCCCCCAATCACCTGATTGATTGGAAGCACAGATTCTTTGAGCCACTTCTTTCTGCACTAGAAAATGCATGTCTTCAATTTCATTAAAATATTTAATTAATCTGAGGACTATTTGTGTAGAAATATTGTAAGGAAGATTGCCAACTATTCTGTGTTTAGATATTCTCAAGAATTCTAAAGACTCTCTTAATACATCTCCATGCAAAAATTCATGATTAGCATCACTATATTTTTCCATGAGCATATCTACATTCTTTTTATCCAAATCCATCGCCGTAACTTTTATATTTTGTCCCATCAATTGACCGGTAAGAGCTCCAGTTCCTGGACCAATTTCAAAAAATAAATTATTATTTTGCGGATTAATAGCTCGCTCAATTTCAAATAGAATTACTGGATCAATGAGGTAATTTTGACCTAAATTACGTCTATGTTTTCTGTCATTCATTTAAGCTGGATCTCAGCAAGCTTGATAGCTTCTTTAACAGATCCAAGTTTTGGTTTTCTTTTACCCGCAATCTCTAGGGCTGTTCCATGATCAACAGAAGTTCTAATTATAGGAGTACCCAGCGTAATATTTACTGCTTTTCCAAAACTTAAAGCTTTTAAAACTGGCAATGCTTGATCATGATACATAGCAAGATATGCATCGGTTTCATCTAATTGATCGGCATTAAATGCTGTATCAGCTGATACAGCATAGGAAACATTTATTCCCAATTGCTTACATAAGCTTACGGCTGGATTAATCTTTGAAGATTCCTCTATGCCAATTTTTCCATTTTCACCAGCATGAGGATTCAATCCAAGAACTTTGATTAATGGGTTTTTGATTTTAAAATTTATTTTCAGGCTCGAATCTAAAATTTTTATGACTTCAACCAGTTTGAATTTCTTTATATTTTTTGGTACTTGAGATAAGGGTATATGAGTTGTTGCAAGAGCAACTTTGATTTTTTTTGATGCAAGAAGCATCACCACATCCTTTGATTTTGTCTTATTTTTTATCCACTCAGTGTGACCCTGAAAACTTTTAAATCCTCCCTCAATAATATTACTTTTATGTATTGGACCTGTTACCAAGCCTATTTTTTTATTTTTTAAGGTTTGCTCAATCCCAAAATTAAGATTCTTAATAACATATTTTGCATTGGTTGGATTGAGTTTTCCTGGTGAGCAGTCTAGACACTCAGCCACTTTAATAAACTGGACTATGCCAATTTTATTTTTCTTTGCTTCGCCTATGCTATGCAGCTCTTTAAATTTAATTTTTAAATTTAGAATCTTTGATCTAGACTCTAATAGTTTTGGATCAGCAATGCAGACAAGGCGGGCATTAATTTGTTCCCAGAAACTTTGTTTTGATATATACAAAATTGAATCAATGCCTATTCCTGCAGGTTCACCGGGAGAGTAAAGCAGTTGTTTCAATCTAATTCTTTAAACTCTACAAAAGCTTCAGCTCTTGAAGTGCGGAGAGTATTTTCAAGTTCCTCATCGTACTTTCTAGAAAATAGGATTCCATAAGCCCTGTCTTTTATTACTTCTTCTGTTAAATCCTCTGTTCTTTTATCGAGCACTTCCAGGAAATGATAACCAAATTCAGACTCAAAAACAGGAGAGATCTCATTCAATGGGGACTCCAGCATCATTTTTTCAAAACGAGGAGCAGTCTTTCCTAAGCTTATCCAGTCTAAGTCACCACCTCTGCTTGCTGAGCCAGGGTCCTCAGAGAATTCCTTGGCCAATAGATCAAAATTTTCCCCAGCTAGTGCTCTTGCCCTTACTTCTTCTAATTCTTTTTTTGTAAATGTCTCATCTCTTAACTTTGTTGTCATCATCAATATATGGCGAACATTCCACTGATCTTCAAAACGTACAAGATCTCCTCGTTTATCTTGCAGCATTAAAATGTAATAACCTGAACCACTTTTCAAAGTTGGTGAAATATACCCTTTTTTCTTATTTTTAAGAGCGGCCACGAATAGGCTTGGTAAATCAGTAAGATTTCTCCATCCCATCTCACCACCCGAAGATGCGTTATTGCTTATGGAATTTTCTTTAGCAAGCATCCTAAAATCAGAACCTGAATTTAATTTCTCAAGAAGAGCATCAGCTTTATTTTGATTAGATACAAGAATTTGTAGAATAAAAAGCTCTGGAGAAAGTTCCTTGATAGCTCCCTCTGTTGCTAAGAATCCATCTAACTCTTGTTCAGTAATATTAATCTCTCTACCAACCTTTCCTCTTTGAACTCTTTGGATAATCATTTCATTCCTAACTTGAGATCTTAATTCTTCATAAGATTCACCATTTGCCTCTGCCTCAAAGGTTTCTATAAACTCATTCAAGGACATTCCATTGCTTTCTGCAATATTCTCAAATGTTTGATTTAATTCACCATCTCCAATTCTTATTCCAGCCTGTCTACCCATTTGTAATTGAAGTTCCTCTACAATTAATCTCTCATGTACTTGCTCAAGTAGTATTTCTTTTGGCGGAAGGGCAGCACCTTGTTCTTTATATCTCTTTCTAATATTGCCCATCATCTTGTTTACCTGTGATTCAAGGACCACACCATCTTCAACAATAATTGCGACTCTATCGAGTATTTCTATTTTTGCATCAACCTGAAAGATTGGAAGCATCACCAGAGCAATGTATAAATATTTTTTCATAATTAGGTATTGTACTGAATTAAATGTTTGGAAGGCATCGATCTAACAAAATCTTCTATAATCTTTTAGCTTTTTTACATTCAGAGATTCATAAAAGCATTTGAAAAAAAGCTATTAATTCTTTTGTTTCCTCCGGTAAGGCCTTTCAGCTCAAACTCAAAGTTAATTCTACTTTTGTTTTCAACTGAAATCATATTTTCCCAAGTCATATTACTAAGTTGTGAGGATTGAAAATTTAAAAAATTATATTTTGATAGTCTTTTATCTGATGCATAGACCTTAAATGCTAGACAACAATTCTCAAAACTTATACCAAAGTAACTCTCTAAATTTTTCTTTGCATTCAAATCTTTTGTTATGCCACCTATTAACTTATAGCCTTGAGACATAAGATGCTCAATTGATATTTCAGCATAATCTATTTCATTCGTTGAATTTAGCAACGGAATATTTTTTTGAAAACTTCTTGAGAGCATCAGATTTGTTTCGGGTAGACTAATTTCTAAACCTGCATTGCCGTAATTCAGGGTATTTCTTTTTTGTGAATAATTCGCAGAAATGTATGTTTTCAAATTCTTTTTTTCAAAAGATAAATTTGTCCCGATTTGATTATCTTTGCCGATAGGACTAATAAGCATTTCATTTATTACTCTACTTGTTTTTAATTCATTTTTTTTGATTAATTCAATATTAAACCTTTCATTATTCTTTAATCTTTTTTGCCATTTTAATTTGCCAATCAAAAACTCTGAATCAGGAATCCTATCTTTACCAAAAAAATATTGAGTATTTGAGGTATTGAAATTACCAATATTCCTTTGATGAAGATCAAAAATAGGATTCATGCTTTGATCTTTAAAATTGGTTTTTTGATAGACAAACTCAGGACTTATTAATGAAATATCTGATTCAGACAGCTTCCTAAACAATGAAGAGATCTTAATTTTAATAGAAGGTATTGATGAGGAAAGAGAATTTGTATTTGCAACATCAAGATTATATTTTTTATGCAAAACCGTTCCAAAAATTGAAACATCAACATGCTTTAAACTGTGCAGTATTTCGCCGCCAACTTCAGCAACAAATCGCTCTCCACCTTTGCCAGATAGATTATTATCAATAAATGAGTATTTAGTTTCATCAATCTCAAAATTTGAGAAATCTGTTTTTATGAAATATGAAAGATTGGATGCATGTTGAATATATTGAATCTGAACCTCCGGTTTTTTGACGTACGTACTATTTATAAATGGATTCAGGCTTTGATGTCCCTCTCGCATAATATTGAAAGATAGCCTGTCGAGTACCATTCCTATTGAGATTGATTGAGTTAAATAATGATCCCTTTGATTAGCAATGTTTGTGATACTTGAGGGCAAGTCTAGCAATACCATTGAATCCGAAGATTTTGCCCAATCAATAGAGGTAGTAAAATTAGAGATAGTTCTTTTTTCTTTAAATCTAAATGCCCATCTATCATTATTATTTGCGCCGTAATCTTTTCTAAACTCCTTATCCTCTGGAAAAAAAAGTAAATCAAGATAGTTTTTAGATGCAGTATTGTTGTTAGAAAGGTATCTATAATTTACCTCTAAACCAGAGCCTCTTTTTTTTAGTATTCTAGGAGCTAATGTAATATCTGATTGCTTTGATAAAACCCAAAAATAAGGTAGAAAAAGATCCAATCCATCAGATGTAAAATTCAATTCGGGTTCTAGAAAACCACTCAATCTTTTTGTGGTTGCGGGAAAAGGTAGGTAGGGCAGTCTTAATACTGTTTTATCGAGAATTTTAAGTCTCAGGTCTTCAATATGTCCTCGGCTTGTAACTTCACTAATATTAATAGCTTCAGCTTCAATTCTCCAGCCACTAGAAGTGTCATTACAGGAGCTCAAACTTGCATCTCTAAACTCTAGGCTATCATCCAACTTGCCTTCTAGTGATTGATATTTTATGTGTAAATTTCGTTCCCTCAAGAAGCTTTCGCCATCACTTAGCTTTATTGCACTTGATTGTTTATTGAGTGAACCATTTAAAAATTTAAAATAATTTTGCGAGTGATAGATGCTGCCGTTTTTAATATCTTTGAATTCACCCTGATTTTGAATATAAGTAGCACTACTGGCATTAATATTCCCTTTTTCAATCGCAATAAACACATTGTCATCTAAAGAAATATCTCCATTTGACAGAACATTCATAATTCCAGCATTAAGGGAATCAGTAGCATGATTATCAATCAATAATGGGAAGCTTGGATGCAAACAACCTTGAACATTATTCTGATTACTTTCGGCCCCCAGATAATCTTGGGCAAAGCCACTTATTGATTTGGTAGCAATAAGCACCAAAAATGCTAAAGAATATTTTATATTTTTAGATTGTAATATTTTGAATTTCAAAAATTTTAGCTCTAAGAAGAAGCCAATTCTTTAAGCTCTCTTAAGGTGTCTTTTCCATAAAACATTTCACCGTCTACAAAAAATGTTGGAATTCCGAAGGCTCCATTTTCAGCAGCTTTACTCGTATTAGCAATTAATTCTTCTTTGATTTCAGTTCTAGAAATCCCATCAATCACAAGATCAGCATGACAATCATTCTTTTTTAATAATTCATGAAGTGATTCAGGTGAATCTAGTTTAAGCGATTGCTCCCACAATCCACTCAAAACTATTTCAACATATGAATCAAAAAAATCGTTCTTTTGAGCGACAATTGCTCCTCTGATGAGCGAAATAGTATTAACAGGAAAGTGCTCGTTCATTTTAAACTTTGTAATGCCATGTTCTTTGATAAACCTGTTAAAAGCAGTATCAAATTCATATTTCATTTTATTTGGTATTTCTGCCAAAGTGATCATGGGAGGTTGGTTGTTAGTCAGCTTCATGATGCCTCCCAAAAGACAAGGTATGTATTTAAAATTTATATCATGCGTCTTTTCAAGATTTTGAATTGCTTTATGACACAGGTATGCATTTGGGCTGGCAAAGTCAAAAATAAAATCTACATTCATAGTCGTCCTCAATTCTTAAGCTTATAATATCTCTTTAACTTGCATCAACCAGTTTTAAAATGCAACATCAAGCAACAATTATTAAAAGTCGGAGAAATTAAATGAGTTTAAAAGGAAGAGTATTATTTATCACAGGTGGCAGCAGGGGCATAGGTTTAGAAATTGGAAAGAGAGCTGCTAAAGATGGTGCAAAGGTTGTTTTAGCTGCAAAAACTGCTGAACCACATCCTAAGCTTCCAGGCACTATTTATACTGCTGCTGATGAGATTATTGAGGCAGGCGGAGAGGCTTTGCCCTTGGTGCTTGATGTTCGAGATGAGAAGAATGTGATAGATGCTATAGAGCAGTCAGCAAGTCACTTCGGAGGAATTGATATCTGTGTAAATAATGCTTCAGCAATATCGTTAACTTCTACCCCTGATACAGATATGAAACGATACGATTTAATGCATCAAATTAATGGAAGAGGTACCTATTTAGTCAGCAAATACTGTATTCCTCATCTTAAACGATCGAATAAAGCTCATATATTAAATCTTGCTCCACCTCTTGACATGGAGCCTAAGTGGTTCGGTCCTCACCTCGCTTATACTATGGCAAAATTTACCATGAGCATGTGTGTACTGGGCATGGCAGAAGAGTTGAAGTCCGACGGTATTGCCGTTAATGGTTTATGGCCCAGGACTGCAATCGCAACAGCAGCGGTAAAAAACGTCCTAGGTGGAGAAGAGTTAATGAGCATCTCAAGAACCCCTGAAATTATGGCAGACGCAGCATATGAAATATTTACTAAAGATCCTGCAGAATTTTCTGGCAATTTTTGCATAGATGATCTTATTTTGCATGAAGCTGGCATAACAGATTTTTCCAAATATGCCGATGTACCATTTTCAGAATTAGCACTTGATTTCTTTTTGCCGGATGACACTCCTTTGCCACTGGAGATTAAAAATAGCTGAGTTATCAAAAAGCCAAGTACTTAAATTTGCTCAAGGTTTTGATGGTGAGTTGAACTCAATAGAGCCTTTAAAAATAGAGGCAAGTGGACGAATATATTTTAGAGTTCAATCTAAAGAAAATTCTTATGTAGTTTCTTTTGATGATAGGCCAATTAACGGACAGTTAGTATTTGCACAACGAGCAAATGAACTAGCTTTATCTAACGTTAAGGTTCCAAAAATTTTTGAATTAAATAGTGATAATTATTTGACTATTCAAGAAGACTTGGGAGATCATGCCCTGATAGCTGAAAAGGATTTTTATAAAAATCACAAACTTGTTTTATTATCACTGGAACTCCTTAATACTTTACATCAATCCAAACATACTGACTTGCATTCAACATTTTGGATGGGTCTTGAATCCCACGCAAAAAAATTTTCAAAGATTTTCTGTAAAGAATTTTTAAAAATAAAAATGTTTGATGAGTATGAAGATTTTTTTATTGATATGAGGCCCGCAATCATGGACCAACAATGGACCAATTGTCATTTTGATTTTGAAAGAAGGAATATTCACGTTTTAGATAATGGAGACTTAGCTCTTATTGATTTTCAAGACATGTGTTTTGGTCCGATTGGAATAGATCTAGCAGGAATACTTATCGATCATTACACACCATGTGATGTAGACACATTAAAAGATTTTTGTAATATTTTCTCAGAACTCTCTATTTATAAATTAACTCCAGAGGAAGTCTATTGTGCAACTTTATGGGGAGGCCTGCAGAGGAATCTTAGAATTATGGGAACCCTTACTGAGCTTTACCTAAAGTCTGATCGTTCATTTAGATTAAAAGATTTACCACAAATCGTTTCTAATACTGCAATATTGTCCAATGAATTACAGCAAACCTGTTTAACTAACTTTCTTCAAGATACTGTGTCAAAAGCTTTGAAAAAAGAACTGTCAATTTTATGAAAGCCATGATTTTAGCAGCAGGACTGGGCTCCAGAATGGAGAAATTGACTAAAGATACACCAAAACCTCTGCTAGAGGTTGGCGGTTCATCCTTAATTGAGAGATCAATTAGAAGTCTTATGAAGGAGGGTATAGACGAATTTATAATTAATGTTTCGTATTTAGGAGATCAAATTAAGACAGCCTTAGCATCGCTTACCAAAACTACTAATATTATTTTTATTGATGAACCCTTTCCATATGGAACTGGAGGAGCATTAGCCAATGCCAGAGATTTCTTGGGAAATCATCCATTTATATTATCTTCTGCAGATATTCTTTTTAATCCAAATATAAGTGAGCTTCCTAACACAACAAATGCAGCACACTTGATAGCCACTAAAAACCCTGAACATAATGCTGAAGGCGACTTTTCTCTCAGAGATGGAGAAGTTTTTATAAAAGATGGATTAAATGATTATACATATTCCGGGTTAGCACTTATGAATCCGAAGATTTTAGATGAGCATTTAACAAAAAACTATCCATTTGATCTTTGGAACACAATTCTAATTCCTTTAATTCAGAAATCTCAGGTAACTGCTCATTTTGATAATTCTTTGTGGATAGACGTTGGTACTCCCGACAGGCTAAAGCTTGCAAGGAAAGTTTTAAAAGATGAAAATTACTAATTATGAATTCTAAATCTTTATTGATAGCTCCATCTATATTGTCTGCAAATTTTGCCAGACTTGGAGAGGAAATAAATTCTGTAATGTCAGCCGGTGCTGATTGGATACATTTTGATGTTATGGACAATCATTTTGTACCAAATCTAACCATTGGCCCATTGGTATGTAAGTCTTTAAGGGAAGATGGCATAAAAGATTTTATTGACGTTCATTTAATGATTACACCTGTCAATGAATTGGCAATGAGCTTTGCAGAAGCTGGAGCAGATTTGATTAGTTTTCATCCAGATGCGGTTGAGGATGTCAAAGAAACCATAGAAATTATTAAACAATCTGGGTGCAAAGTTGGTATTGCAGTCAATCCTGACAAACCTTTGTCCATATTGAAAGATATTATTAAAGATATCGATTTAATTCTTTTAATGAGTGTTTTTCCTGGGTTTGGCGGACAAAAGTTTATAGAGGAGACCATTGAAAAAATTGAAGCTGCAAAAGAACTTATTGAGCAACAAGATCATGAAATTTTCTTAGAAGTGGACGGCGGCATAAATAATGAAACTATCTCAAGAGTTTCCAAAGCAGGAGCAAACGTTTTTGTTGCAGGTTCTGCTATTTTTGGATCATCAGATTATGAACAAACAATTCAAAGTTTCCGTCAGAAGATTTCTTAACCTCTTACTAATTTCATTTTCCGTTACTTCTTTTGCAAATATAGAAGCAACATTTGAAGGGAAGTTAGCGAAGCTAAATTTAGTTGTTTCAAATACTGATTTATCAAGAAAAAGAGGACTAATGAACCAAGCATCATTAGAAAAAGATAGCGGTATGATTTTTATTTGGCCATCAGCTAAAAAACAATGCATGTGGATGAAAAATACATCATTGCCATTAAGCGTTGCGTATATGACTAGTAATGGAAGAATTTTAGAGATTTATGATATGGTCCCTTTTTCTGAAGATTCTATTTGCTCAAATCAACAAGTGAGAATTGCATTAGAAGTAAATCAAGGATGGTTTGCAAAGAACAAAATAGGTGTTGGAGATAAAATTAATTTTTAATAAAAATAGATGATTACAAAAGAAGAATATAAAAATTTTCGAGACAATAATTTCTCTATGCTTCCCATGATCAGAAAAATTGATGCGCCTGGTGAAACTCCCTTGTCTTTATTTAAAAAAGTAGAAGAGCAAAAAAATAATTTTTTATTTGAATCAGTAGAGGGAGGTGATAGGTGGGCTCAATATTCGATTATTGGTTTTGGGTGCATAGATACAATTAAAGTATCTGGAAAGACAGTTGAAACATTAATTAATGGTATTCATGATACTTTCGTTTCTGAAAATCCTTTGCAGGCAATAGAAGAATTAACCTCTGAGCATCAATCACCAAAATTAGAAAACTTACCAAGATTTTACGGGGGGTTCGTTGGTTTTTTTGCCTATGAGAGCTCTCAATATGCTGAAAATAAAATTGCAATTTTGCCATCAAAGGGATCAAAGTTTAAAGAAAATATGCCTGATATTATGTTGGTTAAAGCTGAGCAATTAATAGTTTTTGACAACATTAATAATTCAACTCAAATTATTTTTAACGCAAATCTAAACAGCATGTCCCATGCATTTGCACAATCAAAATTAGATGAAATTGAAAGTCTAGTATTAAGTCCTGTTTCTATAAAGAGCGAAAACTTTCAAGAGATAACCAATACATTTAAATTTGAATCAAATTTTACGAAGTCAGAATACCTGAATGCAGTAGAAACGATTAAAAATTACATTTCTGAGGGTGATGTGATGCAGGTTGTATTAGCTCAAGATTTTTCAGCAACTTTTAATCACGACCCATTTGATTTATATAAAGCAATACGTTCTTTAAATCCTTCTCCTTATATGTATTACATTAATTTAGAGGAGTGCCAAATAGTAGGAGCATCTCCTGAAATTTTAGTGAGGCTAGAAGATCATGAGGTTACTCTGAGACCCATAGCAGGAACGAGAAAAAGAGGAAAAAATAGTACAGAAGATCAATCTTATCAAGATGATTTGCTAAATGATCCAAAGGAAATAGCTGAGCATCTGATGCTTATTGATCTTGGTAGAAATGATGTTGGCAGGGTTTCAGAGATAGGCTCAGTGAAAGTTACAGAAAAAATGATTGTTGAAAAGTATTCACATGTGATGCACATTGTTTCAAATGTTATTGGTAGGATTGCATCTGGGCTTGGTTGTTTCGATGTTTTAAAAGCAGCCTTGCCAGCAGGAACTCTGTCTGGAGCGCCTAAAATAAGAGCAATGGAAATAATCCATGAATTGGAACCAAGTTCAAGAGGAATCTATGGGGGCGCAATAGGATACATTGGCTGGGATGGAAATATGGATACAGCCATTGCAATAAGAACAGCTGTTATTAAGAACAAAAAAATTCATGTGGGAGCTGGCGCTGGGATCGTTGCTGATTCAATACCTGAAAATGAATGGCTTGAATGTATACAAAAATCTAAAGTATTTATGGATGCTATGGAGATGATTTCTTGATTTTGGTTATTGATAATTACGATTCTTTTACTTATAACTTGGTGCATTATATTGGCGAATGTGATGAGGAAGTTGTCGTAAAAAGAAATGATGAGGTAACCATTGCAGAAATTAGTGATCTTGGTCCAAATAAAATTGTTATCTCCCCAGGACCATGCACCCCAAAAGAAGCAGGAATCTCTGTTGAGATTGTCAAGGAATCCAAGGTTCCATTATTAGGAGTATGCCTTGGACATCAATCCATAGGTGCAGCATTTGGAGCGAAGATCATCAAAGCTCCCAAAGTGTTTCATGGAAAAAAATCGGAAATTGAACATACCAAAACGGCATTGTTTCAGAATATACCTGAATCCTACTCTGTGGTCAGATATCACAGCCTTATAATTGATTACTTAACCTTGCCTAAAGATCTGCAGGTTACTTGTTCTCTGAAAGATGATCCTAAAATTATTATGGGGGTAGAACACATTTCTCGACCAATATATGGTGTTCAGTTTCATCCTGAATCCATTGACACTGATCATGGAATTCAATTAATAAGGAATTTTTTAAATTTATGATTCAAGAATTTATTAAACAGTTGGAAAAAAAAGAGGACCTTGATTTTCTCTCAATGCAGAGCGCAATCGAATTGATTATGACAGGCGAAGTTGACGATCTTTCTATTGAAGCATTTTTACTTGCTCTTAATGCAAAAGGAATCAAAGAAAAAGAAATTTCTGCTGCGGCTAGAGTGATGAAAGAGAAATCTCTTAAGTTTTCCTTAGGCGACGGAGATCATATTGATACTTGTGGTACGGGTGGCTCAGGCCTTCATACCTTTAACTGTTCTACAGCAGCCTCATTTGTAGCAGCTGCTGGAGGCGCCGCAGTTACCAAACATGGGAATAAGGCGGTTTCTAGCAAATCAGGAAGTGCGGATTTATTGGTGGCAGCTGGAGCAAATATAGCTCATGAAAGAGATAAGCTAGAAAATATTTTTAAAAGAGTAGGTTTTGTTTTCTTGTTTGCTCCATTGCATCATCAATCGATGAAATACGTCATGCCAGCTAGGCAGAAAATAGGAAAAAAGACTCTATTTAATTTGCTTGGTCCTCATACGAACCCATGTGGCGCCAAGAGACAGATTTTAGGAGTTTATCAAAAAGATCTAGTAAAGACTTTTGCTTCGGTTGCAAGAAATCTATCGATGGAACATGTTCTTATAGTTCATGGATTTGATGGTTTAGATGAAATTACCATCACCAATTCAACATATATTTCAGAACTGAAAAATAACACAATTTCTGAATACGAAATTTCTCCAAAAGATTTTGGTTTATCTTTAGGAACACTTTCTGAAATTTCAGCACAATCACCGGAGGATAGTTTGCAATTGATAAGAGAAGCTTTCTCCGGAGATAAATCTGCAGTCCAAGATATGATTGCTCTTAATTCCGGCGCAGCTTTGTATTTGGCAAAAAAAGTAAAGTCAATATCCGATGGGATAGAGTTTTCATTTGAGCTTATGAATAATGGTATGGCTGCTGATAAGTTAGCCTCATATGTGAGAGTTTCAAATAGCTAATGAGCATTCTGCAAAACATTGTTGATAAAACTAGAGCCAAACTTGTTGAAAGAAAGGCAGAGTTGACGCTCAGTCAGATAAAGATTTCTTTACAAGGCCTCAATCTTCCAAAAAGCAGATTCAAAGAAAAGCTTGCATACAAGAGCGAAGCCATAATTGCAGAAATAAAAAAAGCTTCTCCAAGTGCAGGAGTTATTGCAGAAAATTTTGATCCTGTGCAAAAAGCAAAAGAATATGAACTTAACGGAGCATCAGCCCTATCTATTTTGACTGAAGAAGATTTTTTTATGGGAAGCATGGAACATTTAAAAAAAGTTAAGAAGGTAACTTCACTGCCTATTTTAAGAAAAGATTTCATGATAGATGAATATCAAATATATGAATCTAAACTCATTGGTGCTGATTGTATTTTGCTTATAGCTTCCATTTTATCTGATAAGAAAATAGAAGATTTTATAAACATTGCTAAAGAGCTAGAGCTTGATTATTTAATAGAAGTGCATGATGAAGCTGAGCTTAAGAGAATTGCGCATCATGAAGGTGCCTTAATAGGCATAAACAACAGAGATTTAAAGACATTTGAAGTTGACTTAGACAATTCGGTTCGTTTAAGAAAATTATTTAAAGAAGAAAACATATTTATTGCAGAGTCAGGAATCAAATCAAGGGAAGATATGAATTATTTAAAATTTAATGATATTAGGGTTTTTTTAATTGGCGAGAGTCTTATGAGAGGCGATTTCTTTAAAATTTAAACAATTTTCTTGGACTAGTTAACAATATTTAATCCATTGGATAAGCAATGATATCCATTGGTTTAAGCTCTTTTTTAAGCTTATTAAAGTTCTTATAATAAAGCTTAAAGCCACCATCTTCATACAACCAGATATTTGATACTCTTGCTTGATACTCATCATCAACTCTTCCATTAGAGTATTTATAACTTCCTGCAAGATAATATAAAGTTAAATATACCTTCTCAGATAGTTGAATGATTCTAATATTAGAAGGGGTGACGTTTGATTCAACTCTTGAGTAGTAATCTATAACTGAATCAAAGTTTGGCGGCGGATCCTCATAAAAATAATTTTCAGATGATGAACCAGTAATTGCTCCAATTTTACTCTCGTAGAAAAAAATGGTCTCAAAATCTTGGGCATTCCTGGCTTCCCAAAATTTTAAAAGGCTTTGCTTTAGAGCCTTTTCATTATTTTCTGCAGATAAATTGAAACTCAGAAGACCAATTAAAAGAAACGATCGAATCATACATATTTACTTGTAGAGGTCATCATTTTGGCGGTATATTTCATAATTTGTTTAACTGGTATCTTTAATTCCTCGCCGCCCTTATTAACAGCTTGTTGAGCATGAAGATCTTCATCTTCTTTCATGGTTTTTAATATTTCTATTGTTTCTTTATCCTTAGGAGATATTTTATTTAGATGACGATCGATATGGGCAACAACTTGCTTCTCAGTTTCTTCAACAAAGCCCAGGCTAACTTTCTCACCAAATCTTCCAAATATTGCCCCAATTGCAAACGAACCGGCATACCAAATTGGATTTAGAAGAGAGCCACTTCCCTCAAGTTCGTCAAGGCGTTTTTTGCACCATACCAAATGATCAGTCTCTTCCTCTCCAGCTTCAATAAGATGTTTTTTTACTTCCGCATCTTTGCAAACAAGCGACTGTCCTCTATAAAGAGCTTGGGCTGCAACTTCACCGGCAAGATTGACGCGCATCATTTGGATAGAAAGCTTTTTTTCTTCAGGTGTCAATTCCTCAGTATTTTTTTCTGAAGGTTCTGGTGGATACGTTCTGCCTGTCCCAGATTTTTTATTTGATAGCGTTTTTAGTGCAATATCAAATTCATTAACAATATCATCTAAAAATCTCATTTAATTCCTTTAAAACCAATATCTTTTCTGTAAAAGGCGCCATCAAAAGTAACGCTGTCGACGAGATTATAGGCCTTAGATTGAGCAGATTTCAAGTCATCACCAAGGGCTGTTGCGCAAAAGACTCTTCCACCTGAAGTTACAACATTATCATTAAATAATTTTGTTCCTGCATGAAACAATTTCACATCTTGATCTAATCTTATTGGAAGAGTGACTTGTTTATTAGACTCATAACTTTCTGGATATCCTGCGGAGGCGATGACAACTCCGCAGGCATGTTTGTCAGTCCAAGAGATATCATACATATCCATTTCATCGTTAATCGCAGCAAGACATAACTCCACCAAACTGGATTTAAGTCTAATCAATATAGGTTGGGTTTCTGGATCGCCAAACCTGCAATTAAATTCAAGAACTTTTAGCTCGCCGTCTTTTATCATTAGACCTGCATAAAGAAAACCTAGATAGGGAAATCCTTCAGCTATTAGGCCCTCAACGGTTGGTTTCATGACCTCATTAATAATTTTCTCATGAATGCGTTCATCTACTATTGGTGCAGGGCTGTAGGCTCCCATACCGCCAGTATTCAAACCAATATCACCTTCGCCAACAGCCTTATGATCTTGACTTGTAGCTAATGGGATAATCTTATCCTTGCTGACAACAGCTATAAAGGAAGCTTCCTCGCCCTCAAGAAACTCCTCAATTACAACCCTGTTACCAGCATCGCCAAAAGCTTGATCCTGAAAAATACTTTCAAGTGCTTGCCGTGATTCCTTTTTATTTTTGCAAATAATTACACCTTTTCCAGCTGCTAAACCGTCAGCTTTTACAACCGTTGGATAGTCAATGGTTTCTAGATAATTATTTGCAGACTCGAAATCATCAAAAGAGGAGTATCCCGCAGTTGGAATACCATACTTAACAAAGAAGTCTTTTGAGAAAGTTTTTGATCCTTCTAATTGTGCTGCAGCTTGAGAGGGGCCAAAAGTCTTAATGCCTCTACTTTGCAAGAAGTCAGCCATACCCATTACAAGCGGTTGTTCGGGACCAATAATAACTAGCTCTATATTTTCTTCTTTACAAAATTTTTCTACAACTTCAAAGTTATAAGCATCTATAGAAATATTGGTTACCTTTTCTTCAAGCGCAGTTCCAGCATTTCCTGGGCAAACAAAAACATTAGCAACTGATTTATCTTGAGCAGACTTCCAGGCCAGCGCATGCTCTCTTCCGCCTGACCCAATAACCAAAATGTTCATTGCTAATGCCTAAAATGACGGGTTGCGGTAAAAAGCATCGCAATATTATTTTCATCAGCAGCAGCAATTACTTCTTCATCTCTAATTGATCCACCAGGTTGAATAATTGATGCAATGCCACTTGAAGCTGCTTTATCTATGCCATCTCTAAAGGGGAAGAAAGCATCTGAAGCCATCACGGCTCCCTTAACCTCTAAACCTTCTTCTTTAGCCTTTAGATTTGCAATCTCAGCACTGATAACTCTGCTCATTTGACCGGCGCCAATGCCGATAGTTTGTTTATTCTTGACGTAAACAATAGCATTTGATTTTACAAATTTAGCTACTTTCCATGCGAACATTAAATCATTGATTTCCTCAGGGGAGGGTTGTCTTTTTGTCACGCATTGAAGGTCTGCCTCGGGAACAATAAAAGTATCATCACTTTGAATTAATATTCCTCCAGAGACTTTTTTAATAACCCCTGGATATGGATTATCTTGCTCTAAGTCAACGCATAAGACTCTTACATTCTTTTTTTTCGCTAATTCATCCAAAGCATCATCTTCAAAACCAGTTGCCAAAACAACCTCAACAAATTGACGAGTATTTATTTCCTCAGCTGTTTTTTTATCTAGTATTCTGTTTACAGCAATAATGCCTCCAAAGGCCGAAGTTGGGTCAGTCCTAAATGCTAAGTCATAAGCATCAAAGATGGAGTCTGCTTCGGCAACACCACAAGGATTTGCATGTTTCACAATTACGCATGCAGGCTTATCAAATGCTCTTACACACTCCCAGGCCGCATCAGCATCAACAATATTGTTGTACGACAGCTCTTTGCCCTGAAGAATATCCGCATTTGCAATATTTTTATGCTCTAAATTAGAGAAAGTTAATAAATCTGCAGTCTGATGAGGATTTTCTCCGTATCTAAGTGATGCACTCTTGTTAAAGTTAAATTGATGAGCGTTTGAGGAGATGTCTTTTAAATAATTTGCAATAGCTGAATTATATTCAGCCATGAGTTGAAAAACTTTTTGCGAGAGCTCCTTTCTAAATTCGTATGAAATACCTCCATGATTCTGCCACTCGTCAATTAATTGTTCATAATCATTTGGATCAGATACCACCGCTACATCTTTAAAATTTTTAGCTGCTGACCTGATCATGGTAGGCCCACCAATATCTATTTTTTCTATAGCCTCCTCAAATGAACATCCTGAAGCGACTGTTTCTTTAAATGGGTATAGATTAACAACGACCATATCAATAAGTTCGTATCCTCGATCAGTTAATACCTCCATATCTGTTTCTCTTCTTGCTAAAATTCCAGCATGAATTTTTGGATGCAAAGTCTTTACTCGACCATCCATCATTTCTTCAAACCCAGTGAATTCCGAAACCTCCATAACATCATTGGTTATTTTTTTAATTGATTTGTAAGTTCCCCCAGTAGAAATCATTTTTACTTTTTGCTTAAGCAGAAACTTTACTAATTTATCTAAATTAGATTTATCTGAAAGACTTATAAGAGCAGTTTTGGGAGTAATTAAACTCATGATTTCTCTATGATGTTATAGCGATGTAATTTTTTTCTTAGAGTCGCTCTGTTCATTCCAAGAATATCAGCAGACTTTGATTGATTTTCATTAGTATGTCTCATCACTGCTTTCAACAGCTCAGGCTCAACCTCAGCCATAACCATTTCATAGACATTTGCAGGATTTGAACCTTCAAGAGTTGAGAAGTATTTTTTCATAGCCTTCCTTACCTGTTCGCTCAGAGGCTTACCTTTAGATTTTTGAGAGACTATTTTAGTCATTAAGTAGAGTTTTTATGCAAATTATAAATTCTACAGCTGATTAAAAATTGCTCAACTGATTTCAGAGATTTATTACAGTTTTTTTATCATCCCCTAAAATTAATTGCGTTAATTCTCCATTTTTTAAAAATATTTCCGTTCTAGATGCATAATTTGGATGGAAATATGAAATTGCATGATTGTTTGTGATGTATGAAACCAATGCATTGATCACCATGAAGTGGGTAGCTACAATAAAATTACCATTAGCGTCTTTAAGCCAATGAATTAGGTTATTCCGCCAATCTTTGACCGCTTGAGGAAGTTCATCAATTGGAGTTGTGAAAATACTTACTAGCCATTGTTTTTTTTCTTCGGCATCAATATTGTGCGATGGTATTTCAATAAATCTTGGATCTAATTTAAAAGAGTGATTATTTATATCAATTATTTCCATGGTTTCAACAGCTCTTTTCTTTGGGCTCGATAGAAGCTTATAGCTAGAGATTTGATCAGCTAAACTCTTTGCGGCATTTTCTGCTTGCAGACAGCCAAGTTTGCTTAAACCTGGATCAGGATGAACAGACCACTCAGCAGATGCCTCTCCATGTCTTACAAGAATGATATGACTTTGACTCATTACAAAAAATACCAATTATAATTGTTTGATGAGAAAGCCTAGAATTTTTTGTCCTGAATTATCTGCATCAAGTTACAAGTGCACCAACATAAAACAAATACATCATCTTGCCAAGGTTCTAAGACTGAAAGTAAATGACACTGTGGAGTTATTTGATGGCCTTGGCTCTTTTGCAAGCGGAATTATTCAAGATATAGGTAAAACTCATATAAATTTTCATGTTAACGATATCGAATTGACTCAAAGTCCTTATCAAAAATCTTATCAAGCAATAGTCCCCTACATTAAAAAGGAGAATTTAAATTATTTATTACAAAAACTTGTTGAACTAGGTGTTCATTCAATTCTTATATACAAACCTGACCATCTAGATCAATCTCTCGCAAAAAAAGATTTATCTAAATTAAACTTTCGGCTAGAAGAGGCTATGATAAGTGCTTGTGAGCAATCAAGCTGCAATCATCTGCCAAGCATTAGTTATTTTAATGGACTTGGAGAAAGCCTAGACGCAGCAAAGAGATATGATGGTTTCGAGGGAGTATTTGTTCTTGATACAATAGCTAATCAATCAATTAAAGATGATGAAATTTTGAACTTAGATGCTATTAGTATTGTTACTGGTCCCGAATCAGGTTTCTCTGCAACTGAGCGTAAAATCATGAATGAACTCGAATTAAGGTCACTCAAAGCAGGCCATTATATTTTGCGAGCAGAAACAGCACCTATTGTAGGATTAACTATGTTTCACAATTTGGCAGGAGAGTATTAATGCAGGGCACTTCCTCTTTATTTATAACTGATCCTTTAAGTGAATTAAACCCTAAAAAAGATACAACTATTTTGTGGATGCAAGAAATCTTTAGTATGGGTGGGCAAGTTTTTCAGTGTGAAATGAAAGATTTAATCTATGAAGATCATGAAACCTCTGCCAACCTTTATGCAATAAATGATCCAAGCTCTCACCCCCAACTCAGCGAAAGAGTCGATCAATCAAAATTACTTTGCGATATTGATTATATTTTTATGAGGAAGGATCCACCTGTAGATGAGGATTACATGAATGCCTTGCATCTTCTTTCTCAGGCCGAGACAGAAGGAGCCAATATAGTTAACAGACCCGCAGCTTTGAAGAAATTCAATGAAAAGATCTTTGCGCTTCAATATTCTAAATGGATGCCTGATACCAGTGTTATATGCAAAGCAAAAGACTTTGAACTATTTAAAAATAAGCATTCAATTATTATCTTGAAACCCCTTGATGGCATGGGAGGAGAGTCAATTTATAAGTTTGATGAAACTTCAGAAGATCACCAAGATATTTTTCAATCATTAACTAATAATTATCAGACCATGGTCATGGTTCAAAATTTCTTACCTGAAATTTATGATGGAGATTATCGAATACTTATTATCCACGGCAAACCATTTCCAATAGCATTAGCAAGAGTTCCTCAAGGTGGCAGTTTTAAAGGTAATCTTGCGGCAGGTGGTAAGGGCGAAGCTCGAGAACTATCCGATGATCAGCTGAAAGTTAGCATTGAGATTGGCAAGCAATTGTTGGAAGAGGGCATTATATTTGCTGGGATTGATATGATTGGAAATTATTTAACTGAAATTAATATTACAAGTCCTACAGGCGCACGAGAGATCTTTTCTCAAACAGGCGAAAACCCTATAAAGACTTTGCTGCAATCTATATAAGATGCAACCATTAATTTATAAGGAGAGAATTCAAAGGTGGGGATTTAGGAAATCTTTGCTTACTTCTCTAATATTTCATGGCTTTATTATTTTTGGCATCAGCTTTGTTGTGATTCAGCAACCGTGGGAATTTAACAAAGAGGCAATTGTGAATATTAAATTTGCCAATGGAGCGTTTGATATGCAAGGCAGTTCTTTCAATGGAATGCAGTCTCTTCAGCAAACTAATCAGCAAACTGCAATGGTTGCTAGAGACTCAAACTTGCAAGACCAATCTCAGTTTAGCGTCAGACGTTTGGAGTCTAATTCAACCCTAGAAAGTTTTGAGACTATATATTTAAATTCATGGCAGAGACAGATTGAAACAGCTGGATACTATGAAATTTCTAACTCTGACATTATTCAAGGTAACTTTAGAGTTCAAATTAAATCAACTATTGATTATATGGGAAATTTAATTGGTGCTGAGATTTTGAAGTCTTCTGGAAACTCAATGTTAGATACTTTGGCGCTTAGGATTTTGCATCAATCGGCTCCATTTAAGCCTTTTCCAGAGAACATGGTGGCCAACTATCAGCAGCTTGAAATTATTCGTGATTGGAATTTTACAAACTCTTAGTAATGCAGATCCTAGCTTTTGATTTTGGCACACAATACATTGGTATTGCAGTGGGACAAACAATCACCAAGACATCCTCTCCCTTAACCGTGCTAAATGTTGCTCATGAAGGCAAGGAAATTTGGAATACAATCTCAAATATTATCGTGGAGTGGCAGCCCGATCAATTATTGGTAGGAATGCCTTTAAATATGGATGGCAGCCCAAGCAATATGATGAAAAAAATTGACCCATTCTTCAAGAAACTTCAAAAGATTAGCAAGATTCCTTGTGAATTGGTTGACGAGAGACTAACCTCCTTTGAGGCCAATCATTTGATGCATAAAACTTCAAAAGACGATCGTATTGATGATTTGGCTGCCAAAATATTTTTAGATAATTGGATAGAGAATTATGTCAATTCCAACTAGTTTCATTGATCAATTATTAGATCAAACCGATATTGTTGATGTTGTAGGTCGACGCATACCTCTAAATAAGAAGGGCTCAAACTTTTGGTGTCAATGTCCATTCCATGATGATTCAAATCCATCCATGGCGGTAAATCAGGAAAAACAATTTTTTTATTGTTTTGTCTGCCAAGAATCTGGTAATGCAATTCACTTTATAAGGCGTTATGAAAATCTAGATTTTGTTGATGCAATAGAAACTCTTGCCAGTTCGGCAGGCATGACGGTACCTTACGAAAACAACAAACAGGAAAAATCCAAACCCAGTGGTTTGGTTGAGAAAGCAGTTAAATTCTATCAGGCTAATCTAAATGAAAAAATTGCTTCTCAAGCAGTCCAATATCTAAAAGATAGAAAGATTACAGGAGCCACGGCCAAGAGATTTAATATTGGATATGCACAAGACAAATGGGATGGCCTGTTAAACCACTTTGGATCTGATATTCCCAAAAAAGAATTGGATGAATCGGGCTTGTTTAGTAAAAAAGATGATCGATTTTATGATCGATTTAGGGGCAGAGTTATTTTTCCCATTCGAAATATAAAAGGTGATTTTATTGCTATGGGAGGAAGAATTATAGATGAAGGCGAGCCCAAGTATCTTAATTCGCCAGAGACCTCTTTTTTCAATAAATCAAATGAACTATTTGGTTTGTATGAGGTTAAAGAGTTAGAAAAAAATATTTCCTCTCTAATAGTTGTTGAGGGATACATGGACGTAATAGGTCTTTATGAGCATGGCATAAAAAATGCAGTAGCGACACTTGGAACAGCTGTCACACCAAATCATGTCTCTAAAATAATGCGTTACACAAATAAAATATTTTTTGCATTTGATGGAGATCTAGCGGGAGGCAAAGCTGCCTGGAAAGCAGTTGAAAATACCTTTCCAATTATCAGAGAAGATATTAACATTCATTTTGTTTTTTTTGAGCAAGGTCATGATCCAGACTCCTTCATTAATGAACATGGATTAAAAGCCTTTCAAAGACTTTTGGATGAGTCAATTTCGCTTTCATCCTATTTTTTATCAAAGGTCAAAGAATTTAATTTAGAAACATTAGAAGGGCGAGCACAAGCTGCCGCTTTTGCTATTCCTATAGTGAATAAAATCAACAATTCAGTTATCAAAGAGGTCTATGCCAATGAGGTCTCAAAGTTATGTGGCATGGATATCAAAACCATAGATGCGCCCTCGAGTGCATTGAACAGAAGGACAGAATCAGATAATGCAATAAGATCAAATTCTAATATTCCAGTCAGAGTTAAAGCGGTGATTAATATCTTCAGTGCCTTATTGGCGTTCCCTGCAATTGCTCACGAACCCATCTTTGATGAGTTAAAAGATGATCTAAAGTTTAACTTTTTATTTATCATTCTAGATCTATACAGGCAAACCCCTGATATCAAGCCCTCCAGAGTTATTGAAAGCCTTGAATCAGATCAAATAAAGGGTTATTTCTCAGAAGCAGTGGTGGCTGGGCTTGAATTATCAGAAAAAAATGCATTAATGCTAGTAAACGATTGCATGGATATTTTGTTAAAAAACCAAAAAGATAGGGAGCAAATCCTTAAAGACAAGTATAATGTCGAATCGATCACGCCAGCAGAACGAAGAGATTTACAGCAAATCATCTTAAAAAAGGAAGAAATCACTGACGATGATAGAAATTGGTTAAAGAAATTAAGTTCAAAACAAGATTGAAAAAATTAAATTTGGCATCACATATAATAAATGTTCCAGAATGAGGCATTGAGTGGATAAGTTAAAAAAACAGGGTTCAAGAATTGCAGACTTGATCGAGAAAGGTCGCGAACAGGGCTATCTAACATACGCAGACGTTAATGATCATCTTCCCGATGATATTTCTGATCCCGATCAGGTTGATGAAATCATTGGTATGATCAACGACTTGGGTCTTCAAGTGCATGAAACTGCACCTGACGCAGATACGCTCATGCTTTCAGAGTCATCAGATGATCAAGATGACATAGCTCTAGAGCAGGCTGCAGAAGCACTAGCTGCAGTAGAGAATGAAACAGGCAGGACCACTGATCCAGTTCGAATGTACATGCGTGAAATGGGAACCGTTGATCTGCTTACGCGAGAGGGAGAAATTGAGATTGCAAAGCGCATTGAAGAAGGAATGCGAGACCTTCTTGATGCTAGCGTTCATTATCCAGGCATTGTTGAGCACATTATTGATTTCTATGAACTGGTTAAAAGTGAGGACAAAAAACTTAGCGAGCTACTAACTGGATTTTTAGAAGAGATGGAAGAAGTCCCATCTGCTGGGCCAGGAAGTGAAAAGGCAAAACAGTTAGAAGAAAGCGATGAAGAGGTTGATAATGGGCCGGATCTAGCTGAAGTTCAAAGACGGATGACTAATTTAAAACGTCAATTCAACAAAACATACAAAGTTTTAGATTCTAAAGGCAGGCATTCTAAAGAGGCGAAAGCAGAATTCACCAAACTTGGGTTAATTTTTCAATTTCTTAAGTTTTCACCAAAAATGTTTGAAGATCTAGCATTTTTTGCACGTAGCGATCTGGCAGAGATTCGCCTGCATGAAAAAAGGATTCAGTTTTTATTTGTTAAGTCTGCAAGAATTCCTAGAAAAGATTTCATTGCAATGTACAAAGACAATATCACTAAAATTAAGTGGGTTGATTCTTTGATGAGCAACAAGAAATATTCAAAGAAATCTTTAGAGCACATTAAAACCGATGTGGTGATTGCGCAAAAAGCCATCAAATCTATTGAAGAGAGAGTTGGTCTAAGTGTAAAAGACATTAAAGATATTAATCGCGCAATGTCTATGGGCGAAACAAAAATGCGTCGTGCCAAAAAAGATATGGTTGAGGCAAACCTAAGACTTGTTATTTCCATAGCAAAAAAATACACAAACAGAGGCCTGCAGTTCTTAGATTTAATTCAAGAGGGCAACATTGGTCTCATGAAAGCGGTTGATAAGTTTGAGTATAGAAGAGGCTACAAATTTTCTACATATGCTACTTGGTGGATTAGACAGGCCATTACAAGATCTATTGCTGACCAGGCAAGAACAATTAGAATTCCTGTACATATGATTGAGACCATCAATAAATTGAATCGTGTTTCACGACAGATGATGCAAGACATGGGCAGAGAACCTACCCCGGAAGAGCTCAGCAAAGAGCTTGATATGCCTGAAGACAAAGTCAGAAAGGTCCTTAAAATTGCCAAAGAACCCATTTCTATGGAAACACCAATCGGAGACGATGAAGATTCTAATCTTGGAGATTTTATAGAAGATACCGTTATTCATTCGCCTTTAAAAAATGCTACTGAGGGCAGCCTTCACTTTGCCACTGACGATGTTCTTTCATCGTTAACAGCAAGAGAAGCAAAAGTTCTTAGAATGCGATTTGGGATAGGGATGAATACTGACCATACCTTAGAAGAAGTTGGAAAGCAGTTTGATGTAACCAGAGAAAGAATTCGTCAAATAGAGGCAAAAGCTTTAAGAAAACTAAGACACCCTAGCAGATCTAGTCATCTTAAAAACTTCTTGGATGAATAACAGGATTATTTCCAGTTACCTTTTCTGCCACTAAGGTCCCAGTGGATCCTACTCCACATGAGTTTAATTCGTCTCTCAATATAAATCCGCGCAAACATCTTGCTGTATTCAGGTAATGGCACCATAGCTTTACAGCCGAGTCCATCTATAATTTTAAGCGTTAGGATTTCATCCTCTTTACTCAAAACAATATTATGAGGAATGATATTTTTTGTAAGAACTAAATGCTTTCTTAGCCACGCTTCAAAGGTTTGGATAGCTTGAGTGATTTCGTCAGTTAAACCTTCTCGAAAAAGATAACTCTCCAATGTCTCAGCGATCTCATTGTTATTTCGAATTAATTCAGTTTCTGAGGCCGGCCCCAGGTTTGTTTCTACCATTCCATGCCACCTAGCCAAGTGATCCCATACAGATGAATCATCAGAATGGTTTAAAGCTCTCTGATTATATGCTTTCTCTTCACGTAAGTTGTCATCAAAGTAATTATCAGATTTATATCTCTTGTACCAAGGAACATTTTTTTTTAAATTCTCTTGTAAACCCTTATGAATAACTTTGAGACATCGATTAGGATCTTGGGGACTAATGAAGCATTTTCTATTTCCACCTTCAGCAAATGAGGACTCTTCATTTAGATTAATCATGTGTAAATAATACCTCAGGCTCAAAATTATCACACATCATCAATGCTTACTTAAATATTTAATTCTTATATAATGACTGACCTAATTTTTAAGATATCATAGCTACTTCTTTTGGGCCTGTAGCTCAGTTGGTTAGAGCAGTGGACTCATAATCCATTGGTCGGAGGTTCGAGTCCTCCCGGGCCCACCACTCCAATAAAAGTGCCTGAAAAAGGGACATGAAAGGAATCCTTTCCCTTTTTTTTGAAAATAATAATATAATAATATTTCTTAAATTCGAAAAAAAGTGATGATATGGACAATTTAATTCAATTCGATGAATCAGCAATAGATTGGAAGCCTTTACCTGGACCTGATGGTGAGCCTGCAGATCATATCTCTTTATCCTTTTTAAATGTAGATGAAAAAGCCAAAATTGTTGATATTCTATTTAAATTTTCAGCTAACGAAAAAATTCTGATGCATAGGCATACCTCTAACTACAGTACCTTTACTGTAAAAGGAGAGCTTCGAACCTATTTACCTAATGGAGCTTTAAAGGATATTAGGCCCGCCGGAATTTTCAAAGCCGGAACGCCTGGGGAAGCTCATACCGAGGGTGGCGGTGACGAAGATGTGGTTGTTTATTTTAGCTTGAGACCTTATTCAGAAACGGATCCTATTTATGAGATCTTAGATGAGAATTTGGAAGTTACACAAGCTATGAATTTCAATGACTTAAAGGAACTAAATAAAGAATATTCAAGTTAGCTCATATTTTAAAGACTAATTATGGAAGGGTTTGTAAAAAGTGCTATCACCTTTTTATAAACCGTTTCATTGCAGCTATTGTTTTTGGACCTACATGATGCTCAATACCTTCACTGTCAATTTCAGCATTAGTCTCATCAACGCCAAGTGCAATTAAACAGGCAAAAACAATTTTATGTCTTTCTTTAACCCGTTTAGCAAGATTAGCACCAGCAGCAGTTAGTTCTACAGGTTTGTAGGGACTAGAACGCAAAAGGTTTTCATCCTGTAATCGTTTGACTATCCTAGAAACAGTAACATGACTCACATTAAAGTAACCTGCTAGATCTAGAACCCTGCATTCACCTGATTCTTCAATTAAATCCATCACAGCTTCAACGTAATCCTCAGCGGTTTCACTGGCATGACGCAAACGAGTCTCTGAAAAGGGAATAGAACGTGCTTTAATTTGTTTTTTCAATGCCCCTCTTTAAAAGAAATTATATTGAATATATCATACCCTTGACACAATCCGTAGCCGTTGTTACATTTATTAACTGTAGCTAATGCTACTGAATTTTTAAAATTATTTAGTGAAAAAATACTTAAAATACGACGATGTAAAAATTTTCAAATATGAGAATTTCTATCTATCAGTAATATATACCATCGGTCATATCCTTGTTGCTATGGCATGCAATAGGATTATTACTGGCGCATCTCTTGATATGGCAGCAGCGGATGCATTTATTGAGCCAATAATAAATGGTTTTTGGTTCTACTTCCTTTTGGTGTTCTTAAAGCAAGTATTTGTTAGAAAGATTGAACAAAGTAAATCGGCGGCAATTAACGTAAGTCAGATAGGTATTTTATTGGCACTTATATACACTATTGGTCATATTCTTATTGCGATGACTTGTAATAGATTGCTAACCGGAGCCCCATTGAATCTTGCAGTTATCGATGCATTTGTGGAACCAGTAATAAATGGTGTCTGGTTTTACTTCCTTTTTGAAGTGTTCAACAAATACAAGAAGAGAAGAATTTTAAGTGGCTTGAGCGGAGCAACCCGTATGCCCTTAGTAAACTCAATTTCAAAGTTTGCTCCAATAAACAATAAAAAATACTCTGATTTATAAAAGATAATCTATAAAGTTCTTTTGAACTTGCTCTTAATTTCTTCTTACCTCGGCAAACACATTGCTAGATCCATCTTTATAGAGGATTAGGACATCATAGGGCATAAATCGATCACCAACTTCCATGCCTGGAGAACCCATAGGCATCCCTGGAACCGATAGACCTATAGCATTTGGATGATTCTCTGAAAGAAATTGAGTTATATATTTGCTTGGTATGTGACCCTCAAAAATATAACCATCTTTGGAAATGGCTGTATGACAAGATCTGTATTGAGGCTTAATGCCATACATTTTTTTTATCTCATCAAGATTTTCATGATCTTGGGTATTAGCTTTTAAGCCATTCATCTTTAAATGCTCCACCCACATCCTGCAACAACCACAAGTTGGAGTCTTATGAACCAATAAGACATTATCAGAGTTTGTTTTAGCGAGTAATTCTTGATTAGATAAAGTTGAAACTAAAACGAAAAGACAAGAAGTTAAAAAAATTTTTTTCATAGCTGAGCTCCACTCATTAAGATTTATACTAGCAAATTATAGGCTTATGGCATAATTACCTTAACTTAGGGGAGAAACATTATGGAGAGATACAAAACGTTCAGGGACTTTTACCCATATTATCTTAGTGAGCATGATCACAAGCATACAAAACTACTTCATTTTATAGGGACTTCAATAGCAATATTTTTTTATGTACAGTTTTTTATGAGCTTTAATTTTTTATTCTTGCTCTACTCATTGCTTTCAGGTTATGGGTTTGCATGGGTGGCGCATTTCTTCATAGAGCACAATAAACCAGCTACATTCTCATATCCCTTATATAGCCTTATAGGCGATCATGTAATGTTTGTTGAAATCCTTACTGGCAAACACAGGATTTTTTAGAATCTTCTCAGGGCATTATTACGGCTTTAGTCTCGAGACATTCCTCTAAACCATGCACGCCGTGTTCTCTTCCATTGCCTGAAGACTTGTAACCACCAAAGGGTGCGCCTGTTCCTCTTGCGCCTCCATTAATAATCACTTGTCCCGCTCTGATCTTTCTTGCAACTTTGCTGGCATGGTTAGGCTCTCCTTGAACATAGCCAGCTAATCCATACTCGGTGTCATTTGCTATTTCAATGGCTTCTTCTTCAGTATTGTATTTAAGGATTGACAAGACTGGGCCAAAAATCTCTTCTTTTGCTATGGTCATGTCATTGGTAACATTTGCAAATACTGTTGGTTTTACGTAGTAACCTTTTTCATATCCCTCTGGCTTTTCAATTCCCCCAGCTACCAAGGTCGCACCTTCCTCGATCCCTACTTTAATCATCTGAAGAATTTTTTCATATTGAGGTTTATTAGCTATAGGTCCAATTCTAAACTCTCCTTGGGGATCACCAACTGTTGTGCTGTTTGCAGTCTGAATTGCAACTTCGACGGCCTTGTCATAGTTTTTTGCGGAAACGAGCATTTTTGTTGGAGCATTGCATGATTGCCCGGAATTTAAAAAGCAATGTCCTGCACCACCTTTCACAGATTTTTCGAGGTCAGCTACATCATCTAGAACAATGTTTGAGGATTTGCCACCTAGTTCTTGATGCACTCTTTTTACAGACACTGCAGATGCTTGAGCTACTGCAATTCCTGCTTCAGTTGAACCTGTAAAAGACATCATGGCAACGTCAGGATGATCCGATAAAGCGGCACCTACTATAGGACCATATCCATTGACCACATTAAAAACACCGGCAGGCACTCCGGCTTTATCAAATACCTCTGCAAGTAGGAGGGCGCAATATGGAGAAATCTCACTTGGTTTTAAAACCATTGAACAACCTGCTGCTAGAGCTGCTGATGCTTTAGTGGTTATTTGATTCATTGGCCAATTCCATGGTGTGATCATTCCGACTACTCCAATCGGCTCTCTAATTAATGTGTAATCACCTTCTGGTTTCTCGAATTCATAGTCTTTAAGAGCATCTAGAGTCTCATGTAAATTTTTAATTCCTGTTGATGCTTGTGCTTTGTTAGATAGCCAGATTGGTGCTCCCATTTCCTCCGTAATCGTTTGCACAAGATCGTCATACCTATTTTCATACTCAGAAATAATGTTGTTCAAAATCTCAATTCGATCTTCCTTTGAGGTTAATTGATATGTTTTAAAGGCTTCAGATGCTGCAGATACTGCTTTATCAACATCTCCTGTTGTTCCGGCGGCAACATGACCAATCAGCTCCTCATTTGCAGGATTAATTACTTCAATTTTCTCTTGAGATTCTGATTCAACCCAGTTCCCATTAATATAAAAATGCAATTTATCTTTCATATTTAAATCCTATTAATCAAAATTTTTATTTGTTAGTTAATCTTTAACTTTTTTCTCAGGGCTATAATCCCATCTGATTGCTTCACTTCTCTTGTTTTAAAAAATAGCTCATGATTCTCTTCTAATGTTTCAAGGTCATACAGATAATTAATCATGATTCCTTTTGACTGATTGATGCCTTTTGAGGATAAGTCAGCATTTAAGTTAATTCTCTCTAAAATAGCTCCATTCCCTAAATGAAATTTGGCTACAGGATCATTGGGCAATCCATCATCTCGATCTGATTTTAAAAGATAAATTAGTGCTTGCTTGAGAAGAGCGTCTTCATCTCGATATTCATCGATCGACTTTTTATCAAGCCATTTTGAAAAACCAGGAACAGGCGATAGTGTTGCAAATGTATCTAAGCCATCATTTTCTTGTCTTAACTTTTGAGCCACCTTCTGAATTAAAAAATTGCCAAATGAAATGCCTGATAGACCTTCTTGACAGTTTGAAATTGAATAAAATATAGCAGTATTAATATCTTCATCCAGAGTCACCGATCTATTAATCTTAATTACTTCATTAATACTTTCTGGCATATTCTTGCTGAGCGCAACCTCAACAAAAATAAGTGGCTCGTTAGGTATGAGGGGATGGAAAAATGCAAAGCATCTTCTGTCCTCTGGAGCCAATCTTGCTCTCAGATCATCCCATGAGTTAATTTCATGAACGGCCTCATAGGCAATAATTTTTTCTAATATGCTTGCAGGAGTAGTCCAATCTATATTCTCCAAAACTAAGAATGATGGATTGAACCAATACTTAAACAATATTAAAAGACTTCTATCAAAAAATTGCAGGTTATTACTATCTTTTTTAAGAGATCTGATTCTTTCTCGCAGTCTTACTAATTTAAGAGTACCCTCGGGAATGGAATTTAGCCTTCTAAAAAGCTCTCTCCATCTTGGCTCAGAGAGTTGAGAAATTATCTCTAGGTTTTTTTGAGTTTTATTTTTTGTATATTCGTTAGTAGCTTGCAGTAGAGCTTTACTATCAATGTCATATTTTTCTAAAATAGTATTGAAAAAATTAATAAATGCTTCGTCATCTAATTCTTCTATTAAACTTGAAAGATGCTCAGCAAAAACTAGTGAAGAGATCTCGCCACTCTTTGACATGACTGATTCAAGGGCTTTGTTAATATCTTTATGCAGTTCGCCAAAACTTTTTGAACGAAAATAACCCGACTTAAGTGATCGACTTCTGATTGATGAGATTAAGTTCTGAAAAAAGTTCATAGAATTGTGAAATTTATCATACTCTGCAGCATTAATAAATTGAGTTTTAGCCTTATTAATAGCATTAGTATGCTTTTAATCGTCAGTATTTATCTAATTTTTAATATAAGGCATCGAGATTAAAATCAGTGCATGTGAATGTTTTTTATGTAACCATGGCGTAATAAAAAATATCTTAATAAGATATTGAGTATTTACATGAAAAATTGAGGGGTTTTTTTGAAAACAGACATAGAAATTGCAAGAGCAGCAGATCCTAAAAAAATCGAGACAATTGCCTCTAACATCGGTATCGAAGAAGATTATCTTGAGCATTATGGTAAGTTTAAAGGGAAAGTAAATCTTTCAATCAATAATGAAAAGCTCAAAGATAATGATGAAGGAAAGTTAATTTTAGTTACCGCAATATCTCCAACACCTGCAGGAGAGGGCAAAACCACAACAAGTGTTGGTTTGGTGGATGGACTTTGTCATATTGGTAAAAAAGCCATGATTTGTCTTAGAGAGCCTAGTTTAGGACCATGCTTTGGCATGAAGGGTGGAGCTGCCGGAGGAGGGCATGCCCAAGTCATACCTATGACTGACATAAATTTACATTTTACTGGTGATTTTCATGCCATTGGAGCCGCTCACAATCTTCTTTCTGCGATGATTGATAATCACATACATTGGGACAATGAGTTAGACATTGATCCAAGAAGGATTACCTGGAAGAGAGTTGTCGATATGAATGATAGATCTCTTAGGGATATTACCTGCGGACTTGGCGGTGTCGGAAATGGAATACCTAGGCAAAGTGGTTTTGATATAACGGTCGCATCTGAAATTATGGCAGTGTTTTGCTTGGCATCAGATTTTACGGACCTAAAAAAGCGAATAGGAAATATAGTCATTGGTTACACAAGATCTAATGAGCCTGTAAGAGCTAAACAATTAAAAGCTGATGGAGCTATCACTGCATTATTGCAAGATGCATTTCAACCCAACCTAGTCCAGACTCTTGAGAACAATCCTGCATTTATTCATGGCGGGCCTTTTGCAAATATTGCTCATGGTTGTAATTCAGTTGTTGCAACTAAGACCGCATTAAAATTAGCAGATTATGTTGTTACAGAGGCAGGTTTTGGAGCAGACCTAGGGGCAGAGAAATTTTTTGATATTAAATGCAGAAAATCTGGATTAAAACCCGATGCTGTTGTCTTGGTTGCAACAACCAAAGCATTAAAAATGCATGGCGGTATTCCAAAAGAGGATCTTGGTAATGAGAATGTCGATGCTGTAACAAGTGGCTGTAAGAATCTTGAGAGACACATTGAAAATATTGGTAAATTTGGCGTCCCCGTTGTTGTAGCGATAAATGACTACATCACAGATACTGAGAATGAACATGCTGCAATTATTGAGTTTTGTAAAAATTTAGGTGTGCAGTGCAAAATTTCATCGCATTGGGAAAAAGGTGGTGCAGGCGCAGCAGATCTAGCAGAAGAGGTTGCAAAATTAGCAGATTCAAATTCAGCGGAATTCAGAACTCTGTACGATAACAAGATGACACTTTGGGATAAAACTGAATGCATTGCAAAAAATATTTATGGTGCTGCTGAGATAATCGCCGACAAAAAAGTAAGAAATCAATTTAAAAAATTAGAGGACGATGGATTTGGAGAATATCCAATATGCATGGCTAAGACCCAATACAGTTTCTCAACCGATCCATTGCTAATGGGGTCTCCAGTAGGACATGATGTACCAATCAAAGAGGTTCGATTGTCTGCAGGTGCAGAATTTGTTGTTGTTGTCTGCGGTGACATCATGACGATGCCAGGCTTGCCAAGAATTCCAGCAGCAGAGAATATTGATGTTGACAATGAGGGATTAATCCAAGGATTATTTTAGAAAAAAATTTAAGAGGAGAAAAAATGAAAATATTATGTGTCTTATATGATGACCCAAAGGATGGAATGCCTTCAAGTTATCCAAAAAACGAATTGCCTAAGCTTGATAAATACCCTGATGGTATGTCCTTGCCAAGTCCTAAAGGGAGAGACTTTACTCCTGGGGAGTTGCTGGGTTGTGTATCTGGCGAACTTGGGCTGAGAAAATTTTTAGAAGATAGGGGGCATACATTGGTAGTCACATCTGATAAGGATGCTGACGGGTGTGTTGCAGATCAGGAATTGGTTGATGCTGATGTTGTAATTTCGCAACCTTTTTGGCCTTATTATTTAACCAGGAAGAGAATGGAGAGTGCTCCAAACTTAAAAATGGCAATTACTGCTGGCATAGGCTCTGATCATGTTGATTTGCAGGCCGCAATGGATCACAAGGTTGATGTTGTTGAAGTTACTTATTGTAATTCAAGGTCAGTTGCAGAACATATTGTCATGATGATCTTATCGCTGGTAAGGGATTATCACAATCAGCACAGGATTGTTAATGAGGGGGGTTGGCACATTGCTGATGCCGTAAAAAGATCCTATGACGTTGAAGGCATGCACATAGGAACAATTGCTGCCGGGAGAATTGGCTATGACATGTTAAGAAAAATGCATCCATTTGATGTGCATTTACATTACTTTGACAAGCATAGATTAAGTGCTGAGCAAGAAGGTGAGTTGAACCTTACCTATCATGATTCAGTTGAATCATTGGTTGCAGCATGTGATGTCATTAATATTAGCTGTCCTTTGCATCCAGAAACAGAACACTTATTTAATGACGAATTAATCAGTAAATGTAAGCCAGGCGCATATATTATTAATACTGCCAGAGGAAAAATTTGTGATAGAGATGCCATAGTCAGGGCTTTAGAGTCTGGGCAATTAAGTGGCTATGCGGGAGATGTTTGGTTCCCACAACCAGCACCAAATGATCATGTTTGGAGGACAATGCCGCATCATGGGATGACTCCTCATACGTCCGGAACTTCTTTATCCGCTCAAACAAGATATGCCGATGGAGTGAGAGAAATTTTAGAATGCTTCTTTGATGATGAAGAAATAAGGAATGAATATTTAATTGTTCAAGGTGGAGACTTAGCAGGTATGGGAGCTCACTCTTATACAAAAGGAACTGCAACGGGCGGCTCTGAAGAAGCAGCTAAGTTTAAGAAGTAGAGAAGATTTTATAAATTTATTGAGGGCTTCGGTTGATTAAATTAAGAGTGGCTCTTATTTCTGCTTTTGGGGCATTTTTGTGCATTTCTATGCTTGCCTATCTCAATAGTTTTGAAGATGGTAATTTGTGGTTAATACCACCATTTGGGGCAAGCATGGTATTGGTTATGGCAGTTCACGAAAGTCCACTTGCCCACCCAAAAAATGTTTTTTTTGGTCATATTTTGTCTGCTTTATCAGGAGTTATTGTTTTTTCTTTCATGGGGTTTTCTCCTATTAGTGTGGGACTAGGGGTAGCTTTAGCGATCTTCTTAATGATTATTACTAAGACCATTCACCCCCCAGCCGGAGCTAATCCAATTATTGCAATTCTTGGCGCAAAAGAAATAGGCTTTATAATAATGCCTGTTGCAGCGGGTGCGTTATTTATAGTGATTTTTGCAATTTTTTACAACAAACTATTAAAGAGAAACTATTTTATTTTTAATGATTGATTATAGTGAGTTGATCGCTAAATATATTTTACAGCTCAAATAATAAGAGCTTATTTTTTGGAATTTTATGGAACAAAGTTTTAATACACCTTTAAAAGAATTCTTGTCAGGATACTCTATTGAAGTTACTCCAAGATCTGCTAATAAGATCGAATGTTTTGCGGATGTCTTACCAGAAAATACCAGAGTTTATATTGCCCAAATAAACATTGATGATATTCCTGAAATGATCGTTACAGCAAAAAGATTAAAAGATGAAGGTTTTGAAGTAATGCCTCATTTTCCAGCAAGGATGATTAAAAACCATGCTGTATTAAATGATCTGATTTCTATGTATCAAAATGAGGCTGGTGTAGATGAAGCACTTTTATTGGCAGGAGGTCTTCCAAGTCCAGCTGGGGACTATAATTCCTCAATACAACTTATTGAGTCAGGCCTGTTCGATAAAGCTGGTTTTAAGAGATTGCATGTCGCCGGACACCCAGAGGGCAACAAAGACATAGATCCTGACGGTAGCAATAAGAATCTCTCTGAAGCTCTTTCATGGAAACAAGAATTCTCAAACAGAACAGATGCTTCAATGGCAATCACCACGCAATTTTGCTTTGATGCTAATGTTGTAAAGAAGTGGGCAGATACAATCAAGGATAGCGGTATCGATCTACCTATTCACATTGGGATTGCTGGACCAGCAAAGCTTCAAACGTTACTTAAATTTTCAATCGAATGCGGCGTAGGGGCTTCAATGAAAGTTCTTACCAAAAGGGCAAGAGATATAACTAAGTTATTATTACCATATAAACCTACTCAAATACTCAGTGATTTAGCAAATTATAGAACTCAAGACTCATCTTTTAATATTGAACAGGTTCATTTTTTCCCTTTGGGAGGTGTCAAACAAGCGGCTGAATTTGTGGAGAAATTTAGTAGCCCAAACTCCTAAAAAAAGCTATTTTTTTTCATTAAAAAGTGACTATTCTATATAAAAAAACCATGATAGCATGCTCGTATGTTAAAGAGCTCACAACTAGTTTTTAATCCAAGAGTAAGAAAGTCACCATTTTTTATTTCAACAATGAAGTATGGTGCTAGCGCCTTCACTATATATAACCACATGTACTTACCAATTAGCTATGAAGGAGTTATTGAAGATTACAACAAAGTGCTAAATGGTGTTCAATTGTGGGATGTTGGAGTAGAGAGACAAATCCAAATTAAAGGACCTGATGCGGAGGCATTAGCACAATTTTTGACACCCAGAAACATTAAAAAATGTGCTGTAGGCCAAGCAATGTATGCGCCTTTTTTAGACTTCAATGGAGGATTTTTAAATGATCCAGTGATGCTAAAGATAAGTGAGGATTGCTTCTGGTTTTCAATTGCTGACGGTGATTCTCTATTATGGGTCCAAGCTCTTGCAGCAGGATATAAATTTGATGTAGTTGTTGATGAACCCGATGTTTCTCCATTGCAAGTGCAAGGACCGAATGCAGCAAAATTAATGTCTAAAGTTTTTGGAGATTGGATTGATGATCTCGGTTTTTATAAATTTAAAGATGTTAATCATCAGGGTATTCCAATGGTCATTGCTAGAATGGGATACAGTAGAGAGTTGTGCTACGAGATTTTTCTTCAAGACCATTCACAGGGAAATCAATTATGGGAGATTTTATGGGAAGCAGGTAAGGATTTAAATATTTCACCTGGAGGTCCCAATATTATTCTGAGACTAGAAGGCGGAATTTTAAGTTATGGAGGTGATTTTGATAGATCAAATAATCCTTTTGAGGTTGGATTAGAGTGGATGATCGATCTTAATCAAGAAGATGATTTTATTGGCAAAGAGGCTCTTAGTGAAATTAAATTCAGAGGCCCTTCAAAAAAATTAATGGGTGCTGAAATTGAGGGTGACCCGATAAATTATTCAAATCAGGAACATTTGCCAGTATCAGTTGATGGGAAGAATATTGGCACTATGAATAGTATGACGTATTCACCAAGGCTAGATAAAAATATTTCGTATGTATTTTTAGAAATCAAATATGCAAAAGTAGGGCAAGAGATAATAATTTCTTTACCTGATGAGGATCTTAAGGCTAGGGTAGTTGATATTCCTTGGTTAAAAAGAGCAAAAAAAAATTAATTCGATTACCAATTTTTTATAATATTACTCATTATAAAAAAAGCGCACATCACATTAATAAGAACAATTACAGTTCTTATAACTGCGATTTTATTATCATGATCCTTGGTCCTCTCATCACTGAAAGAACCAAGCGCCATTTTCCATAACTCCCACATCAGTAAATATTTCTAATCAGCGTAATCGAGCCCCTTAGATTGCTGCACTTCGCGTTTATTAGGATTAACAGACTCTCTAAATGGAACTGCAACAACTTCACCTTGAACTGCTACTCCAGATTCATCTGAATATTCATCAGGCAACCTTACTTGTAATTTTGTTCCTATTTCAGATGAGCTACAGGGAACCCATCCAAGCGCAACATTAGTCTCTAGTTCTGGTGACCACCATGGAGAGGTAACATAACCCATATCATTACCATCAGTATCTGCAATCAGCCAAAAATCAGGAGCATAGTCAGTAATTTCTTTGCCGCCAAGAATCATTCCAACCATTTTCATCTTGAATGGAAAATCTCCAGCGTCAATGACATCGCGTTGGCGCTCAAGCTCTTCTTTTCCAATATAATCAGCTTTCTTATTTCTAGGCACTTGATAACTAAGATTTACCTGGAAAGGAGACGTTTCATGATCCAAATCTTGACCCCAAGATAAAATACCAGCTTGAATTCGACGGTGATGAGCAGGCGCTATCACCATTAAACCAAACTCTTCTCCTGCTTCTAGAACTTCATTCCAGACAGCTTCAGCATTTTCATGAGAATCTCGTACATATATTTCATAGCCTTTCTCGCCAGTAAAACCAGTTTGGCTAATTACCACATCTGCGCCGCCAATTTTGGTTTCCATAAGACCGTAATAAGGAATTTCTCTAAGTTCTTCACCGGCAAGCTTTGCCATAAGATCCTCCGACAAAGGGCCTTGAATTTGCAAAGGACAAACATCTATTTCATCAATTTCGACATTGTATTTCTTGGTAACATTTACACCTTGTAACCAAAATAATAGATCGCTGTCAGAAAGAGAAAACCAAAATTCATCTTCTGCAATTCTTAGTAAGACTGGATCATTAAGAATGCCACCTTTATCGTTACACAAAATTGCATATTTTCCATTGCCTGGTTCAATTTTGGTAGCATCGCGAGTTATCACATAATCTGTAAACGCTTCAGCATCTGGACCTTTCACTCTGATTTGTCTTTCAACAGCAACATTCCACATTGTGACTCGATTAACCAGTGCTTCATACTCGACCATGGCTCCGCCATCTTCAGGCTTCACATATCCACGTGGATGATAAATCCTATTGTAAACGGTTGCTCTCCAACAACCTGCTTCATGAGAAAGATGCCAAAATGGCGATTTTCTCACTCGAGTTGAAATCAATAGTTCAGTGGGTGTTCGGCCACTTTGCCTAAGATTAATTGGAACCACACGATCGCTTTGATCGACACTGGGATGGTTTGGATGTTTCATTGTTATTTCCCCCTTTAAGTTATTACATTGAAATTAATTAAGAACGAACCTTTTCGTTATTCGGATCGTAAAGCGATCCTTTGCCAACTATCTGAACAGTCATTGGATAAACTCCATCACCGTCTTCATTGAAGTACTCCAGTGCAAGGGATTTTCCTTGCTTAGCAATATTTTTAGGTAAATAGCCCATTACCACGAATTTTTTTATTGAAGGACAATATGACATACCTGTTGCATATGATCTGCGTCCTTTGCTGTCTATGGGAACTTCCCCTGAATCAGGATCAACGATTGGTGATGTTCCAACTGGATATCTAGCGCCAGTGCCTGAAACATTTAGTTCGTCGAGTGTCATGGTGCATAGAATAGCGCTTGGTTCTTCCTCTCGATGGCTCAGGTGGGCTGCTTTACCGTGAAAGTCTGCCTCTTTAACTAAACGTCTTTCTATAGCAGATTCGCAAGCGTTATAATCAGTCTCTAAATCTGCACCTTGCAGCCGAAAGCTTTTTTCGAGGCGACGACTGTTAGCATATGTTTCAATACCAACTGGAACTACTCCAACCTCTAACAATGAATCGTAAAGGGCTAGACCTTCTTCACTATCATTATTTAAATAAATTTCCCAGCCACTTTCTCCAACAT
>ERZ802824.37-NODE-37-length-57216-cov-28.8028_pt1 | contig 57216 bp, 70 predicted proteins | sample MGYA00345650_ERZ802824 | MGnify/ENA primary metagenome ERZ802824 (study PRJEB30503, sample SAMEA104212361) | marine metagenome | biome: Westerlies Biome; feature: [SRF] surface water layer (ENVO:00010504) within the epipelagic zone...; material: water (ENVO:00002006)... | reverse complement strand
GGTTCTGCACCATGGCCGAAACAATTGGTTTGAAAAACTATTTTTTAAATCTAGACACGGCCCTTCAACCTGAGGTTGAGCCTTTGCAGAGGGTCACCAATTCCTGGAATTGCGAGCCCGGATGCGTCAAGCCCCTCATCGATGCAAGTGGTGTAAATCGTGAGGTCCGGTACGGCTTCTCCCAGGGATTTCAACCCCGGGTTGGCACAGAGAGCCGTAACCAAGCGAATCCGATTGCCACTTACCCCTTGTTGCTGCAGGTCTTGCAGCAGCCGTAGCACCGCATGTCCATCGGTGATTTGATCGATAAAGATCACCAACCCTGCGTTGGTTTCGATGCTGTCAGGAACGCCGTTTAGGCAAAGGGATGCCTCGGGGAGGACCTGTCGTCCTCCTTGCCATAACTCCAAACCCCCAGGCATTACAGGCATGGCTAGGAGGGGAGCTCTCGACTCCACCACGAGCCCTTCGGTGTCTCCATTGGCAGTGGGAATGGGTTCGCGACGATGGGGCAACCAATCACGAAGCGCCTCATAGGTGAGCCAGCGACCCAGCTCTTGCATGGCTGTTGCGTACAACGCTGGCGGTGTCTCGCGGTGCCGCAGCATCGTGAGCCAGTGACCGATCAGTGGATGCGGGGGCACCACCACCCGAAGGCTCATGGCCATAAGCGACGCTCAGTTGGGAACTGCCATAACGTGAGCGATCAAGCTACCCGTCCAGATGCAAGCTCTCTTCCGCCCAGTCTCAATTCTGGCGGCTGTGTTGATTGTTTTCACCACACTGTTCTGGACTGATTCTGTCGCCGCGATTACGGCTCCTGAGTTGCGCGGCAGCAGCTCTTATCAGGGGATTACAGAAGACATGCATGGCATGGATCTCAAAGAGAAGGAGTTCCTCAAGGCCAACCTTCGCGATGTGAACCTCAGCGGTGCTGATCTTCGGGGTGCCGTGATCAACACCACTCAATTGCAAGGTGCTGATTTGCGAGATGCCAATCTTTCTGATGTGGTGGGTTTTGCAAGTCGATTTGACGGTGCAGATCTGCGTGGGGCTGTTTTAACCAACGCAATGTTGATGCAAAGTCGTTTTACGGATGCACAGATTGAGGGTGCTGATTTCACCGATGCAGTGATCGACCTCCCCCAACAAAGGGCTCTTTGTAGCTCTGCCGATGGTGTGAACCCTCAGAGTGGGGTCTCTACCCGTGAAAGTCTCGGGTGTCGTCCTTGAGTACTTGGTCATGGCGAATCGACTTCCTGTCACGGTCATCACAGGGTTCCTTGGTGCTGGTAAAACCACTGTTCTGCGCCACCTGTTAACCAACAGCGGCCAACGCTTGGCGGTGATGGTGAATGAGTTCGGTAGCGTTGGTTTGGATGGTGATCTGATTCGGAGTTGTGGTTTCTGTCCGGACGAGGAGGTTGAGAACCGCTTAGTTGAACTCAACAACGGCTGCCTTTGCTGCACGGTTCAGGACGACTTTCTCCCCACCATGGAGAAGCTGCTCGAGCGTTCGGATCGATTGGACGGAATCGTTGTGGAAACGAGTGGTTTGGCCTTGCCACGCCCCCTGCTGCAAGCGTTGGATTGGCCCGAGATTCGCAGTCGGGTTCACGTCAATGGTGTCGTCACCTTGGTGGATGGCGAAGCCCTCTCTGAAGGGAGTCCTGTGGCGGATCGAGAAGCGCTGGAACGACAACGGGCGGAGGACCCAAGCCTCGATCACATCACGGCCATTGATGAATTGTTTCGGGATCAATTGCAAGCGGCAGATTTGGTGCTGATCAGCCGTGCTGACACGTTGTCTGCGGCGAAACTCGAGTCTGTGCAGGCGGCCGTCGCACCGAAGGTCAGGCCGGGAACCACCCTGTTACCGGTGTCGAACGGTGTTCTGGATTCCTCCGTCGTGTTGGGCATTGAGCACCACTCCGTGGGCCATGCCCACGACGAGCATGACCATCACCACGATGACGACCACCACCACCATGACCACAGCCACGTCGAGGTCATCGGCCAAGGCGTGCGAATGGAGGGGGATTGGGATCGAAAAGCGCTTGAATCACTCCTCCCCGAGCTCGTGCGTCAACACCAGGTGATTCGCCTGAAGGGGCGTGTGTGGCTCGCGGGTAAGGCTCTTCCGCTTCAGCTGCAAATGGTGGGCCCTCGCTTGAACAGCTGGTTTGAAGCAGCTCCCAAGGACGCTTGGCGTCCAACCTCTGGCACAGGCGTTGATTTGGTTGTTCTTGCTTTGAATGATGCGGCGAGTTCAGCCCTGGAATCAGGGCTTCAAAGGCTGCTTAATCCCACGCCCGATACGGCTAAGAGTCCCGCAACGACCCCCTGCCATTGAAGTGATTCCCCCTCCAGACGATGGAGAAAAAGGGCCATCACCGGTGCCGTACTCATCAAGGTGATTCCCTGGCCAACGGGAAGGATTTGAAAGACAATCTGCTGAAGAACGATGCCGAGGTTGGTGCCCAAAAGGGTCGCAAGGACGACCTTTGCCACCACACCCTTTGGTAGATGTTTGGGGCATAGACGTCCGCGAAGCAGTGGTAGCAATCCAAGCCATCCCCCTAGCAGGCGAATGGCAGCCGTTTGCATTGGGCTGAGCGAGCTCGTGATCAGAACATGCCGCGACAGAAATGCACCGCTTAGTCCACACATCACCGCCAGCACACACAGCAGAAGACCAAAAGCTGTGCCGTTGGTGGCTGACGACGCTTTGGATTGCTGTGCCACCAAAACAACGGCACAACTCACCAGCAATGCCCCCGCCCAAGACGCTGGTCGAACCGTGTCTCCCATCATCAACACGCCTCCCATGCTGGCCAAAACCGGACCAATGGCCTCAACGGTGAGAGCCCGCTGTGTACCCAGCCGTCGTAGTCCACCTAGATAAAAACTATCCCCTGCAGCAATCCCAATCACCCCGCTCAGCAGCAGCACGACGATGGCGCCGATTTGATCGGTCCAAGGCAGGGTGAATAAAAAGGGCAGAAAGAACAGGAGCGCTAGCCCGTTCTTCAGGCCATTGAGTTCGATGGCCGTCCCGAATTGAGATAGGGAGCGCCAAAGGGCACTGGCCGTGGTCCATGCCATGGCTGCGGCTAGTGCAGCTTGATGTCCAATAAACAAGGGCTAAGACCCCTCAGGCTGGGGTTTGCAAACTGGTTTTGATCAGGTTTTCGCTGAGTTGCCAAAGCGTGCGGGCTAAACCCATGTCCGTTGCTTCTGGCGAGGGTTCAGTCGATTCAAAAATGTGTTTCCCAGGAGCTACAACGTGATTGCTCATGTAGCGCATGCCCGTTGCATCGTGATCACCCATTACCAGGGAAACAAGAAGGTTCCCAGCCCGTTCTGGTTGTTCCGTGAGCCGAAAGAGATCTCTTGCGATGAAGCCGAACACAGCTTGGCCCCAGGGATTTGCTTTCCGACTCTCGCGGAAAAAACCATCCTTGCTTCGTGGAATAACGAGTCCAGGACTCCAGCACAAAACAGGTAGTTGTGGTTGTCGATGGGAGAGTTCAAGTCCCATCAATAGATTGCATAATTTGCTGTCTTTGTAGGCCTTGTCAGCACTGAAGGCGCTGGTGCCATCAACCATGGATGCACCTTTTCCTTGATCCAGTCCTGCCAGGGTGCCAAGACCCGCAGGCTGTCCGACTCGACCACCTCCCGTTGTGGGGTTATGCACTTCCGACGCTGTAATCACCACACGCGGCGACGGACTGTCTTGCAAGAGGGGTAAGACCAGCTGAAGGAGACACTGGTGCGCCAGGTGATTGACAGCCCAGGTGAGTTCAAATCCCTGTTGGCTCCAACGGGGTGTATCAACCCCGGCGTATTGAAGACCTGCATTCAAAACAAGAACATCAAACTGCTGGCCATCCAGAGCAAGCTGATCAACCATCTTCTTCACAGCGATCAGATCTGCGAGATCTGCAATCAGGATTTGGCTCGGGTCCTGAAGCCAATCCAAGCTCTGTTCAGCGCGTTCGCGACTTCTGCAGACGACAGTCAGGGCATGTCCGCTTTCCTGGAGGTGGCGTGCCGCAGCTTCACCGATGCCACTATTGGCACCCGTCATCAAAATTCGTAGCGGCTTCGTTGTGGTCATGCAGTTGATAAATGTAGAGCTCGCAGTCCCGTTCACTCACAATGTAAAGACGCTGATTGTTGGGATCAAAAGCAACTCCTTCCGATTTGGTAACGCGTTTGGATTGAGTGTCTGACTCACGGGGTAGATCTAGGCGGCTTAAAACTTTCTTATCATTAAAGTTGAAATGAAAGAGGCATTCTCCTTTGTCACTGGTAATCCAAATTGTATCGCTGGTAGAATCATAACTTAGGCCTGAAAAATCGAGCTTTTCAGATTTAATCCTTGGATGTTTGAAGCCATATTTTTCATTAAGCTTGCAATAATTGATGATCGTTTCGCATTCTGCGTCGAGTTCGATGAGTAGGCCGGGCGCCCCCTCCTTGACGATAAATATATGATTGTTGTTGAAATTTATAGTGATTCCCTCCAGTCCTTTGTTTTGATCCGCATGAGTAAAATACACCGCAATTTGATCATAGTTCTTCAGGGTTGCAAGCGGAATTTGTTGGATTTCCTTCCTGGTAAAGATGTCAAATTGAATGATTGAATTTGATTCCTCTTGAACCGCAAGTATCGTTTTGTCGTCTGCTGTAACCGCAAGCCCCTCTAAATCTTTGACGTTAATAAGAAATGATGAATTAGGGATAATCCTCCCCTGGAGGTCTAAATTAAAAATAATCCTTGTATCATCACTAACGGTATAAAGGCTTGTTCCTTGTCGATCGAGTGCGAGGCCTGATGGTTCATTCAGGCCGCTTGCTGCATCTCTGATGGGGTGGTGTTCAAGAAGTTCGAGCTGTAGCTTGCGAGACATATTAAATAACGCAGTATTGTCTAACTATTATGAACCATGTCATAGGAAGAATGCATGCAAGCACTCACTGTTTACTGCGGCTCCTATTCAGGAAATCATCGGTGTTATGTAGAAGCGGCCCAACGGCTTGGCACCTGCCTTGCTGAACGGAAGATCACCCTTGTCTACGGGGGTGCTCAAGTTGGACTGATGGGAGCATTGGCCGATTCTGTTCTCGGAGCAGGCGGTGATGTCGTTGGAATCATTCCCAAACCACTCAATCAAGCCAACCTTGTTCATCAAGGACTCACGCGCTTAGAAGTTGTGGAGTCGATCCAACAACGTAAGTCCAGGATGCTGGAGCTAGGTGATGGTTTGATGGCCTTACCGGGAGGCTTTGGCACGTTGGAAGAGCTATTTGAAGCTCTGGCCTGGTGTCAATTGAAGTTGCATCAGAAGCCTTGTGCCGTTCTCAATGTCAACGGCTACTACGACCCATTGTTGTCGTTCCTGGATCAAGCCACAAATCAAGAGTTTTTGTCGATGGCGAATCGCAATTTGTTGCTTCAAGCTGCAACACCTGAAGATCTGCTCGCTTTGATGATGCAGCCAAGTAATGACTAAAACAATTCTGGTTAGCGGTTCTAGCCGTGGAATCGGTCGCTCGATTGCGGAGCGTTTGCTCTCTGACGGCTATCAACTCAGCTTGGGTGTTCGAAATCCCGAGGCCCTGAATGGAACCTGCTTCGATTGTGACCAAGTGCTCTGCCACCCCTATGAGGCAAAGGATCCTGATAGTGCATCAGCTTGGGTCAACGCGACAGTTAAGGCATGGGGGAGGGTCGATGGACTCATTCATTGCGCTGGCATTCTTCGCACTACACCACTTCTATTTCGCGATGGGGAAGAAGACGATCTTGACGACCTATGGAACGTAAATGTGATGGGACCTTGGTGGCTAACGAAGGCGGCCTGGTCTGAGTTGTGTCGTTCTGGTGAAGGTCGAATTCAAGTTTTGGTGTCGATGAGTGGAAAGAGAGTCAAAGGTCAGATGGCCGGCTATCCCGTAAGCAAGTTTGCTTTGATGGGTCTCTGTCAAAGCATGCGAAACACGGGCTGGGATCAAGGAATACGTGTGACGGCGCTTTGTCCGAGTTGGGTCAATACAGATATGGCCCATGAAGTGAGTCGTGTATCCGCTGCGGAGATGACGCAACCGTCTGATCTTGCGGCTCTTTCCAGCCAACTTTTGGCACTGCCCAATGCATCAATCCCTTTTGAAGTGGCATTGAATTGCGCTTTGGAATCTTGAGCGATGCTCTTGAGCTGAGATGTTCTAAGCCGTTTCGACTTTGGCTAATTGGCAGCAAATGTGGCTAAGCATGAATTGGTTCGACGTCTCCCCATGTGCCTTTTTGCTGCTGTTGGTTTGCTGGCGCCCCGTTTGATTCTTGTTTTGATGTGGTTTTTCAACAGTGTCTTCGTACTTCAGCCATTTGAGGGATTTGGAGTCCCAAACCCCGTGCTTCCGATTGCGGGCTTGGTCTTTCTCCCAACAACTACATTGGGTTTCTGTTGGGCAACAGCATCCTTTGGCGGTCTATCTTCGTTTAGTGGAATACTAATTGTGGCTTTTGGCGTAATTATTGATCTTGGTTTGTTGGGAAATGGGAGAGGGATAGCTAAGCGATAAAATAATTTGGACATACATCATTGCTGATCTATTTGGAAGTCTGCTATGACTCTTATTTGTCCAATCTGTGATCTGCATCGCGATATTGATCAACAGAAGAAATATGAGATTTACAGGGATGATCTTTGGGTCTTGCGTCATCATCCAGCACCAGCCCCACTTCTTGGCTGGTTGCTTTTGGATTCGTTACGACATTGTTCAGGGCCCATCGATTTTTCGGCCAACGAGTCATCAAATTGGGGAATAGCTGTTCGTGATGCTTGCACTTTGATAAAACAACTAACCCAGTGTGATCGGGTTTATACAATTGCTTTCGGTGAAGGTGCACAGCACTTGCATCTTCATCTGATCCCTAGATTAATTTCTAATCCAGCGACAAAAGCTTGGTGCATCGCCGATCATTACCGATCTGTTGATTCTGGTAAATCTCCACCAGTCATGCCCGATCAACTCAACGAGTTTGTTGTCAAGGCTCGAGAAATCAAGGGGACAGTTTTGCATTACTCATGATTTTTTTTCATGTAAGGATTGTGTTGTCATTGTTTTGATCTCTCCAACAGGCCAGTTTAAATTGATAAGATTTTCAATCAGATCGATATTGGCCGAAAAACAATTTTCATTATAGGTTCCTTGGATATTCAAATCTTTAAGGGTATGCAAAAGTAATCGATGCTCTCTTTTGGTTCCACGACGTGTGCCCGTTGTAAAAAAATTCCGTTGCCTAAGACTTAGTTGTTCCGCTGGTAAGTCTTCGCTGTATCCAATCAAAAGTGTTTGATCAATATCTCGATATGCGGTAAAAAGTTGTCCGTTAGGCCTCAGCTCCAGTGTCTGAACATGCTCCGTCAGGTTGATGACCACGTCCATGGTTAAACCCTGGAGTGCATGCTCAATCAGGGCTAATTCAACAGTCATGGCCCACCAATGGCGAGGCGCTCATCGCAGGACGACTCGTAATGACGGATCGCAGCGCCTGGTATTGATCCATTGCTTTTGAGTTGCCGCACTGAATACTCAACGCACTGGAGCACCACACTCGTAAGTTCACGGCCTTCGCATATGGCCCAACTGCGCAATAAAACATGAAGGCTGGGCGGCACAGAGACCGTCAGCTTCACCTGATTTTCCCGAGTGGTCGTTTTGACCATGGCACGCGCCTTTTGGGTCAACTTAACGTGCTTTTCTACTTGAAGCAACTTCAGGGTATCCCCGTAGTATCTCCGAGGTTGCTTCGGGGTTGCAAATCTGATTCTGGTGCCATGCAGCAACAGGGCCTAAAAAAAACCAGGCCCTGCAAAAGGCCTGGTGGGGAATCAAGTTGGGTCGAAGCAGTGAGACTCGGTACCGCAATCGAATTGAGCTAAGCGGCGCGTTTGTCGTCGCCGTACCAAATGCCACGTCGGCTGTCGGGAAGACGTTCGACGGCTCTTTCGTAGCGCTGTCTGCAATTGCGTTGACGAAGATGTTCCTCTGCCTCCTGAAGGAGTTGAGCGATTCGTGCCTCTGACATACAACGCGAGTTGGGCTCTCTAATTCAGATGCAGGACCACAGCTTCATCAACCCCTTGAGCTAATTATTAAGTATTTATGCTTACAGGCGTGGCATTTGCTTTCGCAATCTCTCCACTCCAGTGGCCTCGAGCAGAGGCAAGCTGGCTAGGCGTCGAGCACACTTCCTGAGGGTCCTCTCGTGGTGAAAGATCTAGCTATGGAGTTTATTGGCCAATACAACTAGCCGTTTGTTGAATGGAATAACGTAAGTGTCGTTGAACTCAGCTCTACGTGATGCGTTGGTGCATTCGCTTCCATACGTCTCTCGTAAATCACCATAATTCACGACAAAATCCTGCCTAACCGCGACAAGTTGTGATGAAAAATCTGAGTATTTCTTCCGCCAGTCAGTTGGGTTATCTCCTTGGATGTTCTCGAGCAGCTCAGCTTTCAAAGCGAGAACATCGTTTAATCCATTTTCATAGCCCATCCCTGCGATTTTGATTGCTGTCTCGGAGTCTTCGCAGGCTTGAGCCATGGCAGCTTTTGCCTCCGCTAAGGCCACGTCTTGTTTTGAAGGACCACAGGCTCCGAGCCCAAGGGACAAAACGCATGCGGACGATGCAGCGAGAACGGAGAGTTTCAAGAGTACTTTTTTTTGAAGTTTGATCCGATCAGTTCAACCATGCAATCAAGACTGTTCGATTCGTACCATTGCACGATTTGAAGCGGGGTTAAATCCTTATTCCTATTGTCCTCATTGGGCGAATTATTGATGCATATGATTCTTTTGTGGATGAGCATAATGTGTTTAGGCTAGGCAATTGGCTGGACTACTTTGAGCCGGTTCGCATTGCAGCTGATCATTTTTTCGAGCTTGGTTTGGCTCGGGCCGTGGACGAAGGCGCAATCGTTTTTCCGCCGACCACCTGTTCATCTATCGATCCATAACCCCTCCTCGATCCAAGGTGAGCGAAACCGGACCACGATTTGTATTCGTGTCCCCTCTGATGCTGGGGCAGAACTTGAAACAGTTGTGTTGACTCAGCTTCCTAATCCTGATCAGTGGGATTGGGGGAAGCGTCCACCTCAGGTTTATAAAGGCAGTTATGCACTGCGAGGTGGCGTTAGCGCAGGTTTTGCTACATCGTCGTTTTCAACAGCAGGACCTGAGCTGACGATCAATCTCAACCCTCCGGTTCCTCCCGGTGAACAGGTCAATATCGTGTTTCGAAGTTTCAACCCAGATGAGGGTATTTACCAATGGGCTACCAGACTGATTCCCAGTGGTAGCGATGCCCTGGCCAGCGAGGGGCCAACCTTACGTCTTCACGTCTACCGGAATGACACTTTTCGATAATCACTCCATAGTGGTTCGTTCACCCTCGTCGCGACGAAAGGGACTGCACTGCTCGGTTAGCGCCCGGGTTCCAAACCCATAAAAAATGCCACTCAACGAGTGGCATTGGGTGTGTGAGGTGTTGATCTCTTGTGTGAGGAGAACAACTCCCTATGTTTAGCAGCAGATAGCCTGAATGAATCCTAAACTCGAAATAAGTGGCACTGTGCCAATCATGAGCTGCCGTTGATGGCTAATCGATGCGAACTGATTTGATTTCAAAATATTCATTCGCATGAAAATCATCCTATAGCTTTTCTGGCTTAATTGTCTGCTAATAGATTAAATCTGTGACAGAAAAGACAGTATTAAATTTCATCCATCATTGTTGGCAAGATGGCTAAAAATATTTTTTTAGATTATTTCTCTCTCAATGCTTGCGAGTAGTCATGAAGCATTCATTGCTAGGATGTAGATCAATAGATTCAAAGCTTTGGTGATGGTCAGATCCATAATAGCGGCCTCTTCAATCATCACATTGCAACTCCTCTCGCTATCGCCAGTACTGGCGTGCGATCCGTATCTTTATTCGGGAGACTTTGAGGAGATGCTGAATGACGGCGAGTCGTGGGAGATCGTTCTTGATTCAATGAAAAATTCCATTGGATACAAAGGTCAGTCTTGCTTCTATGAATTTAAAAAGTATGCGAAGAAGAATAAATCAAAGTTCCCCAATCTTTATATGATGATATCTAAGTAAGTAGATGATTTGCGAAGCAGTCACATTTGTTTCATCAGTCTCGACTGATCGATGTTTCTATTTGCTTTTGTAGGGAGGCTGAGTTCGGCCATAAAAAAGGCCCCACCGAGGCGGGGCTTCTCAGATCATGAGAAATGTATTACTTGGTGTAGGCAACACCGCGATACTGAAGTGTTGGATGCATGTCTCGGGCGACATGATCACGGCATGTGTTGTAGTGCTCGTGGCGATAGGTGAGCTCAACGCACTTCTTGGGTGAAGCAGGCTGGCTGGCGCCGTAGGTTTGACCTCTGTAGAGAAGAGCTGTCATGTCGAGTTCCTCGAAGAAATCCAGGTCCCCGTTCCGTGGCCTGGCTTGACTGCGCCTTGCGGGTGCAAGGTGAACGTGTGTAGCTGTTGCTACAGATCTTTAATAGCGCATCCGTCAACCCTCCTGACGTTCATGCCGTTACAGACTTAACTCAGCGCGATCAATCGTTGGGGTTTGGCTTCCTTCCACTGATTTGATCGACTAGCTGCGTTAACGGTTGTGCAGCAAGGAGCAGCCCCGCCGAAGCCGTTTGGGGAGCTGCGGCCCTGTTGCGAAAGCCATCGTTGCCGATGGCCCTCTAACTCATCGCATTGGCCAAACGATGAACTACATGAACTCTGATGATCGCGCCGACTTATCTCGCATCACAAGCAACAGAGCGAAGCATCGGATGCGACCACTGCCTCAATCACTCAGTACCGATTACAAGGTCTCAGTCAACGAAAGCAGGTAGACATCAGACAGGTCACCAGATCTGGCACTTAATAAACATTAATCGGTCGCTAGGCGGGGTTGTATTGGCAAAACAGCTATTGACAGAGCAGATGCTTTTCTTCTTTGACGAGACCCCCTTGCTAGCTCTTCCTTTCTGTCCAGTGACCGTGCTGAGTCAGGGCAAATCAAAGAAGGCAAGCACGCTAGCTGTTGCATGAAATATGGTGTCGTTTGATACATACGGCACGTAACATATTTCTCTGAGCTGATTTAAATAGCTATGTTTAATGGGATCAACCTTTTCTTTTTTAATGTTTTTCAAGGCGTTAATTGCTTCAATTTCCGGATTGATTATTGCAGTTCCGGCTGCAATAGCTGATGGGCATGGAACGACTGCAGATGGCCCTGCCGTTGAAGTTAAGCAGATTATGGGCACATCTAAAACACTTGAGGGTGATTCCTTTTCTTATCCAGAAGGAGTTTCTGAATTACGTCTCTATCGTGTTTCATTCCCGCCTGGCACTGGTTTCCCGCTCCATACCCATCCAATGCCTCTGACTGGATACATCCAGCAAGGAAAAATTGCTCTTGTGAAGCCAGGTGGCAAAAAATATGTCTTCCTGTCTGGTGAATCATTTGTTATCGCTGACCAAACCCCCGCTCACACCATGGAGAATGTGGGGGAGGGATATGCAGTAATGCTTGTTAATGCGGTAGCCGCCGAAGGTCTTGAAACTGTGGTTATGGCAAAGCCATAGAGACGGCACTGGGTAAAAATTTTAATATTAATTCCCTAACCTCATACAGTTCACCCCGTCGCAAGGCGGGGTTTTTAGTGACTCATCACGCTACGATCCAATACCTGTCGCAAAATAAATACCACTACGACGCCTGATGGTGTTTTTGTTTTGCAATTGATGTCATAGGCAAATGAGTATCTGCTGGCTCTTAATATCTCCAACATCGACATCGGTTTGATTGAGATTTACCTATTGACTGTCACCACTCCAACCGTGTATTGAATTCCAAGTCTCATGATATTCGAAATCAGATGATGGTGTTTCTTCGATTATTTCAAACTCTAAGCCATTTTCAGCAATAATCATTGCAAGTCTTTTTTTAATTTTATCCCATTTGTCTGTATGGTTCCAATCATGAACCTGCTGCTTTAGATAATCCAACGCCTCATTATGAGTAGGGAATGATTCCAGTTCATTGGCTTCATCACCATCGTCCATTACCACTGTGAAGAGGGTTCTCATGACAAAGGACTTCCTTCAAATATTTTAGTCATCTTTCAAGTAAAGACCAGTATTGAACAGTTCTAATAAAATAGCTTTATTCATCCTGGTGGGAGAAGGTAGAGTTCACTGTCATCCAAATAGGATATGTGATGAGAAGTAAGGCTGGTGATGTTGTGTTCTTAAACAAATAACTGACAGTGCCGATACCAAAACATACAATATAAGTATTTATTCTTGTCAATATATGTAAGCGATGATGCGGTAATTAGTCTAGTCCTTGATTTATATAAATGATAATCTAATGACCATGTCTTTTCTTCTAGCTCTTATCAGCGGGCCCTTGAACTATTCACTGAGTCAGTAATCAAGCAGATTCTGAGTTGCGAGCAAATGCTGCTACCAAAAATTGTTTCGCAGAGCTAATGGAGATACGTCAGCAGCGAGACCATCAAGCTGCTAACTACTAGCTTTTGTGTAATTCAGTCGTTCTACGCGTTGGAGCTTGTTTGATGGATCCATTGAGCTTGCCTCTTTAATCCCATACAGATACTGCAGGAATGCTCTCTTCTTTTGATATTTGATACCAAGACGCACGAATGGATGAATGACCAACCGACAAGGTCAGGCCGCTTAGCTCCTATGTACTGACAACGATCACGCTCGCGCGTCGAGGTGTAGCCCCCGAGAAGGTAGGGGCTACGGCCTCCAACTGATCCACCGCAGAGACTCCTACATATCGCGATGGATCAAGTTCATCGCCTGGAATCGATGAACTGAACCAACTTTGATCAACCCTTCGCCCCGCTTTGGATCACATTCGACGAATCGGTGCATCGAATGAAACCAGGGCCGCGATCACTCAGCGATCCACCAATTCTTGATCGAACTCTTCTGAAAAGAACCCATCCATTTCGAGCCCCGCAAGGCTGATCAGTCTGCAGCAAGGGTCCCACTCAGCTAGCACAGCTTCCATGGCATTAGTCACAACGGAAGTTGTGAGCATCTATGGGCGGCATCGACACATGAGGCCACAATATTCTCCGATTGGAAGCAGTGCAGCTGCCCTGAGAAACCCGTCAGGCATAAAAAAGCCCAGTCAGTGACTGGGCTTAAAAGCGGAGAGGGTCGGATTCGAACCGACGGTGGGCTTGCACCCACGCTGGTTTTCAAGACCAGAGCCATAAACCACTCGACCACCTCTCCAGAGAGGTCGTGCAACACAAGACATTGCACGACCATTGTATTCGGACGCCCTTTGGCAGCTAGTTCGGTTTCGCCAGTGGAAGCAGACATTTGTCTGAATCACATCCGGCTGGGCCAGCCTCGGTGAGTTCCCCTTGGTCGTAGCGCTGTAAAGCGTCAAAGAAGTTGCTGCTCACGCGCCGTTCCACAACCTCAGACTGAAGCTTTTCATAGGTTTCAGCGTTGATCGGTTCGAATGGAAGCCGAGGGAACGTGGCGTTGGCGTCGAAACGCGCCAGCAGTGCAGCAGAGATGTACCCCTCGCCGTTGTTCATCGCTTTGAAGAGTGCCTCAGCGATCGGTTCAATTTCGTTCTCGCGAAATTCGATCGTGGCTGAGGTGTTGTGGGCGGTGTAATGACGTTGAACTTGCATGTAGAAGTCAAATTGCGCCATTGCTGAGAAGCCATTGATATCAACGGCATCAGCACCGGGGAGGTTGGCCCAGCTCACTTCAGTTGGAATTTCAACCAGCCATTCCGTGCAACGAGGGTCAAAGGGATCGTTGAGCAAACGACCCTCATCGTCTTTGTCGGATTGGGAGGGAACGATGGTGTAGCCGTAATCCATGCAGGCCATTGCGACGGGATCATCTTTTCTGAAGGTGATCCGACGAATGAAGCGTTGCGCTTTGGGAGGGTGCCAGCCAGGTGCAGCACCGGTCAGCAGGCTTTTTGTTCCAGCTGGCTGAACAGTTGTGCAGCGATTAGGACGGCGTAGACCTTCGCGATCGCAGTATTCCCAAACGGTTTCATTAACGATGGCTTTCCAGCGAGCCAGATAAGCAGCCTCCTGGGATTTAAAGGCAAGCCCTTGCTCGGTATCCGGACGGCCGGCTTCCCACCAGTTCAGCCATTCGGTGCCGAAGGCATGCACAAAGAAGTCGAATAACCCGGTGAAGCTCACTCCCACGATGGGATCCCACTCCCGGCTCTGGCGGTAGCGCTCCACTTCGAAGCGGTGGTTCAGCAAGCACGCCACGGAGAGAGCACCAGCGCGGAACGCATCGGCTTGACCCTTTTCATCGCTGGGGTCGATTTGGTTGAGGTGCACTTCCGCAAGGTTGCAGTGGAAGTCGGCACCAAGAATTTCGCCACAGGGATTGAGTCCATAACGGCTCAATCGGTGATCGAGCTCAGCCTCACTCATTTCACCGTGGTTTGTGCAGAGCCAACGGCCCGCTTCGTCCCGGCCTTGATCGCAATAGATCTCGATAAATTCCTGACGCAATTCAGGCGTCTTAAGGAGATCGGCGTTCGAGCGTGCGATCGCTTCAGGGGCGAATTGAATAGCCCCTTCCCCAGACATAAATTGCTTGGTGACGGCGGCGTGAACAACCTCTTTGGTTGGGCGAGTGTGATACACGCGGGTGTGGTTTGCCATGCGAAGCGAATCCCGCTCGGGGTCGATTCGCCAATTCCCCTCACCATCCTGCTGCCAAAGATTGTCCTTCGCTGATGCAGCAGCGTGGTCGTCAGCGGCAAACTGGCGCATTCCTGCACTGCGGCGGATGTTGCCCGCCACAATCGTGACGGCGGCTTCATCGATCAGCAAGCAACACTCGACTGAAGACAGACGCCGTCCAATCGCTTTATTCAGCAGTCTTGCGACGCGCCCGTAGAGATCCTTCAATTTGACGGGATTGGCCATCCCACCGAAGCCCTTCAGGGTTTCGCCGACGGGACGTACATCATTCAGATCAACTGCAATCTCAACAGTGCCGCCGTTGAATTGGGGGTCGCTGCTCAGTTCGAGGAGAAGCTGGTAACTATCGACCCAGCCCCGCCGAGTGTCACCGACCTTGATCTGGACTTTATTGCCGTCAATGCTGTGCGTGCAGGCGTCTTGGCGAGACTCGGCTGGAGTAATGCCGATGTCGCTCACTGAAACAACGTTCAGGGTGTTCTGGACGATCGGAAGTTGATCAATCAGCCGCGGCTCGATGATTGCTCCAGTGCCGCAACCCATCATCGCCAGGTCCATCATCAGACCAAAGGCTTCCCAATCCACAAGGTTGGTGGAGGTGCAGTTGTAAGAGCCAGAAAAGTTCTCGGGCTTTTCAATCCACGGAGTTCCGCCGATCCATAGCCAACGACCAGACGGCAAGGCCTTCTTTTCGGCCTGCATGCGGGCCATCAACGTGAGCTCGTCCTCCGTGAGGTTGCCAAGCTTCTGAAGGCCATCGAGGTTTCTGGAGCCAACTTGGCTCCAGCTTTCCCGTCCGTTGGGGGTTCGTCGGCTGTAAGTCCGATAAAAAACAGGGTTTGCTGCTGGAGCCGTTGCTGGAAAGTCCCCGAAGCTGAGGAACTGTTCTGCGGTGGGCTCCACACGATTGGGGGTCAGGGTCACGTGCGGTAGGGGCACAACTAATGGTCGAACCCTAACGCCATAGATGGGGGGAGCAAGTTCTCTTTACCACCATCTGCAGTGTCCAGTTCAAACTAATTTCAGAATTGGCAGTCATTGATGCAGCGCATACCTGAGCCGGAGCTCATGACCACCCAAGAACAGGTGGATGCTTACGCGGATGCTGATTTCAGCAGTGGTGATTCCAGAACGGTTGCCTTGGTTGAACAATTGCTGGATGAGACAGGTCCCCTGCCAAAGGATCCTCTGATTGTCGACCTCGGCTGTGGCCCAGGGAACATCACCATTCGTTTGGCCGAGTTGTTGCCAAACGCCCAGGTGATTGGGATTGATGGTTCCGAGCCGATGCTTGCGGTGGCCAAGCAACGGTCCATTCGTACTTCAAACAACTTGAAGTTCATCCGCCTTCAACTGCACGACATCGAAGTTGAACTCAAGGATTTGGCAGATTTGGTGGTGAGTAACAGCTTGTTGCACCACCTCAAGAAGCCCGATCTGCTTTGGTCTGTAACGCAATCGATTGCCAAGCCTGGTTGCCGCGTCTTGCACCGAGATTTGCGTCGTCCAACGAGTCTGGCTGAGGTGCATCGCCTGCAGCAGCAACACTTGCCTAAAGCACCGTCGGTTTTGATTCAGGACTTCACCGCGTCTCTCGTGGCCGCATACACCACGGATGAGGTCAATCAGCAATTGCGTCGTGCTGAGATGAATCGCGCCAAGGCACGGTCTGAGGACGATCGATATCTGGTGGTGTCAGGCTTAGTGGGTTGAAGAGATCCGATGAGTAGCAGCCAAGCACCCCTAGATATTGATTTGGCCAAGCAATTGGCTGATGCCGTGGATCGACGTCGCAATTTCGCGATCATCTCCCACCCCGATGCTGGTAAAACAACACTCACGGAGAAGCTTCTGTTGTATGGCGGTGCCATTCAGCAAGCCGGTGCCGTGAAGGCAAGGGGGGAGCAACGCAAGGTGACGTCCGATTGGATGGAACTTGAAAAGCAGAGGGGAATCTCGATTACCTCAACTGTTCTCCAATTCGACTACGGCACAACAACGATCAATCTGCTTGATACGCCTGGACACCAGGATTTTTCCGAAGACACCTACCGGACCTTGGCGGCTGCAGATAACGCTGTGATGTTGGAGGATGCTGCGAAGGGGCTTGAACCACAAACGCGAAAGTTGTTTGAGGTTTGTCGAATGCGACAGATCCCGATTTTCACGTTCATCAACAAAATGGATCGCCCCTGCCGCGATCCGCTGAGTTTGCTTGATGAAATTGAATCTGAACTTGGCCTGATTCCTTGGGCTGTGAACTGGCCCATCGGTAGTGGTGAACAATTCCGAGGTGTCATCGATCGCCGCACCCGCGAGGTGATCTTGTTTAGTCGTGCCGGTCGAGGTCAACAGGCCACGGAACGAAAGTTGTCGCTGGATGATCCGGCCCTACGTGAACTGGTCGAGGAGGACCTTCTCGATCTAGCCGTTGAAGAACTCGAGCTGCTGGAGGCTGCAGGTGCCGATCTGGATTTAGAGGCGGTGCATTCAGGCGATTTGACACCGGTCTTTTTTGGTTCGGCCATGACCAACTTTGGTGTTCGTCCCTTCCTCGACGCATTTTTGGAGCTCGCTCAACGACCGATTGGTCGTTCAAGCAGCGACGGAATGATTGATCCGCTTCGAGAAGATTTCTCAGGATTTGTCTTTAAGTTGCAGGCCAACATGGATCCGCGCCATCGCGATCGCGTCGCTTTTGTCCGTGTTTGCAGTGGTCGTTTTGCCCGCGATATGACGGTGAAACACGCTCGAAGCGGTAAAGCGATTCGCTTATCGCGTCCCCAAAAACTTTTTGGACAGGATCGTGAAGTCGTTGAAGATGCTTATCCCGGGGATGTGATTGGTTTGAACAATCCGGGAATGTTCGCAATCGGCGACACCCTTTATGTGGGCTCAAAGGTGGAATTTGAGGGAATTCCTTGCTTCAGTCCAGAAATCTTCAGCTGGCTTCGTAATCCGAACCCCTCCGCTTTTAAGAATTTTCGGAAAGGGGTTAATGAACTGCGTGAGGAGGGTGCTGTACAAATTCTCTACGACACTGATGAAAGTAAGCGGGATCCAATTCTTGCTGCTGTGGGTCAACTACAACTCGAAGTTGTGCAGCATCGACTTGAAAATGAGTATGGCGTTGAAACACGATTAGAACCGCTTGGATATCAAGTAGCTCGTTGGGTAACAGGGGGCTGGCCCGAACTCGATCGTTTGGGGCGCATTTTTAATTGCAAAACAGTTCGCGATGCGTGGAATCGACCAGTGCTTTTATTTAAAAATGAGTGGAACCTCAATCAGCTGAATCAAGATCACCCCGAGTTTGAATTAAGCAACGTTGCTCCTGTCGTCAGTGGTGTTGAGCCCATCAGCCTCTAGCAACTTGTACTGCCGAAAGTGCATCTTCGGGATCTTCAAGAGCGGTCCACGGCGAGGCTCTGGGATCGCCAGACTGATCTCAGTTCAGCGATCGGTTGTGGATTCCCTCTGGCTACTGCGTCGCAGCACCGACGGTGGTACCGATTACGTGCTTTTCCGAGGGGGTGATGAACCTGTGGAAATGTTGGAGGGCTATCACTTGCCCCCACAAATGCCTTTTATCAAACGTCGGAAGTGGTTAAACCGTGCCGATGCCCAATCTTGTCGAAGGCGCCTCGAACGAAGTGAGGGATATCGACATGGAGCACCTCTTTTTTGAGCAATCCTCGATATTGTTTTGACAGTGAGTTGATTTAGGCCATGGTCGCGGTGGGCGAATCAGGTTCAGAGTCCGGTTCTGAAGATCCATACACCCGGCTTGGCCTTAGTCAAGATGCCACCTTTGAGCAGGTCCAAGCGGCGAAAGCTCGTTGTATTGCTGAAGTTGACGGTGACGATCAGGCACGTGCCCGCGTTGAAGCTGCCTACGACGCTGTTCTGATGGCCCGGTTGCGAGGTCGTCAGCAAGGTCAGGTCAGCCCAGCTGCGGCTACCGCGTCTCAACGTGAAGAAGGTGTTGGCTCTGCTTCCTTAACGGGCCCTTCCTTCCCGGGCACCAGTGTTCTGCAGAAATTACGCACCAATCTCCCTGATCCAAGCCAATCGTTGGCCTCTTTGACACCTCAGTGGTCGTTGGTGGAAGGCCAAGGTCGGCTTGTTCGAGTCATCGCCGGCATTGTTGGGCTTGGCTTGCTCCTGGTCTCCGTTGCCAGTGTTCAACTGGTCCTGGCGTTGGCCTGCATTGGGGTTTTCCTGAGCCAAGTCAGACGCGGACGACGCCCTTTGGCGTCATTGGGATGGACCCTTCTCGCCCTACTGGTGGGGCTCGTGGTGGGATCGTTGTTCACGACTGCATTGTCTCCAACAGCTCTTCAGCAGTTGTCGATCACTCCCGCACAAATCCAGGCATTGCCTGCGGCGGTATTGCTTTGGCTTGCTGCACTGTTTTTGGCTTAAACAGCTGCGGGTAGTCCTTCAATAATCCCTATTAATTCCTCACGCTCAACGACATAACGGTTGTTGCAGAAGTGGCATGTCAGTTCAGCTTGTCCGTCAGCATCCAGCATGTCAGATAATTCTTTTCGACCGAGCAATAACAGTGCCCCGATACTCCTCTCACGGGTACAACGGCATTGAAATCGGACATTCTGAGTGGCCTCCGTATCCGTTAACGGTTGTGGGTCAAGGTCGGGAAATACATCAATCAGTAGATCTTCAAGATTGTTACTGCAAGCGGCAAGGCGCTCACTGAACCCCTCGATTTCACGACATCGTTGTTCAATTAGCTCAACGAGTGCCGGTTCTTCTGCTGCCTTGGGAAGAATCTGGACGAGTAACCCCCCGCTGCATAAAATCCCATCACGATTGATTTTTTCACCAACAAATACACCAGACGGTGTCTGTTCGGAATGAAGCAGGTAGGAGGCCACATCTTCGCCAATGGCACCCCCAACGAGTTCCACGGTGCTGTTAAACGGCTCACCTTTGCCGTCATCGCGCATCACATGCAAATATCCAGTGCCCGCAGCGGCTTTGAAATTAAATCCATAGTTCCCTTTTTCATCGGCGATGGGGTCGAGCTCTAGGGCTGGCTCCCCGACGTAGCCACGAACAGTTCCGTCACGACCCGCATCCACCATCAATCCTTTAATCGGTCCATCCGATCCAAGCCGTAGGTTCACTCGGCCGTGTCGCACTTTCATTGAACTGGCCAGCATCAATCCCGCGCTCATGGCCCGACCCAACATCACTGCGGTGAGCAAGGACAACCCATGTCGGGTTTGTGCTTCACGCAGTGTTTCGGTGGTGGAGACTGCAACAAGCCGGATGCCACCTCCAGCGGCTGTTGCTCTCACCAGCCGGTCAGCCATAACGTTTACCAAGCTCAAATCAATGTAGTCATCGAAGTCAGCTGGCCGTTCTCCAGTCGTAATCGATCCGAATCCCATCGATTGAATAATTCAGGCTCATGGGTCACCACGATCAGAACTTGCTCTTGCGCGAGGTCTGACAAAAGCTTCAACACCTCAGAGCGGACCGACCAATCCAAGCCAGCAGTGGGTTCATCAAGGAGTAAAACCTCAGCTCCGCGCAACAGTTGAACAGCCAAAGCCAAGCGGCGTTGTTGTCCTCCGCTCAGTTGTTCAGGAGGCGTCATACGCGAGATCTTCTGCAACCCAACCCGATCAAGCACCTGATCTTGGCGATCGCTTCCCAAGCGTCGGTGCCCTAAACGCAGTTCTTGGCTCACATTCAATCCAAGAAAGTGGCGTTCAGGGAACTGAAACACCATTCCGCAAAGCCCCCTTCTTTGTCGCCGATTCATCACCTTTCCTTTCCAGGAAATCGAACCAGATCGTGCGGCTGATAAGCCACTGATCACCTCTAGTAAAGATGTCTTTCCAGACCCACTGGCTCCTGCAATCAACAGCGGTTTTCCTCGCTCAGCATGGAAACTGGCACCCCGAAGCACGGGCGACGCAACCGTCGCGGGTGCGTAGGTGACATCAGACAGTTGAAGCATCAGCTCAGCTTGAACGATGATGAGGTGTGTGCCTTGGGTCTATGGACGTTCGATTCCGTGAAGTGGATCCTTTTAATTGTTGGGTTTGGCTGCGTTTTGCAGACGTTCCGAGTCAAGGGGAACGTAATTATGTGGATGGAATTTTTGACAGCTGGTACGTGATCGGTCGTCTCGGGGGTTTTAACGCTGAGAATCTGCAGGTGCATGACGAAGGCGCTGATATGAGTTGGATGGGATACAACAACGAGGAAGCCGATTCGGTCATGCCGGCGCTGATGCACAACATGGGGCAAATGGAATACCAAGAAGAATGGGCGAGGTGTTGGATTGACCTGGGTACCAGTGATGGCGTATCGCTCGATATTTTGATTAATGCATTACGTCAACTCGATGCTGATGTAGTTCAACTGGTAGAGCTGGTGGTGGGTGGAGTGAATGAAGATTGGCCTGTTGAAGATCATCCCGACAGCGTCTTCCCTGCCGGTGCGTGAACTCAGACGTCTGTTGATTCCGCCTGACCGATTCGTTGGATCGGAGCTGTTAACGCTCCAGAACGATGAATCCCACTACCTCCGACGTGTGCTTCGCTTGCGGATTGGTGATCCCCTGGCGATTTCCGATGGCTGTGGCCAGCTCTGGCAGGCAGAACTGGTCGATGAACACACAGTGAAGACCCAACCCCATCCATGCGAGCAGGTCGTTCAACCTCATCCAAGATTGGGACTTGCTGTGTCGATCATCCGTCGTGGTTTTGACGATGTGGTGAGGATGGCTTGTGAACTCGGCATCGACGCGATTCAACCGCTTCGATGTGAACGGACTGTTCCGCAGGCTGAGTACCGCCCAGATCGCTGGAACACGATTGTTCGTGAAGCGGTCGAACAGTGTGAGCGCCTTTGGAAACCAACAGTTTTGGAGCTCAACTCCCTTGATTCGTGGCTGAATTCCTGTTCAGGCCAGAAAGCTGTTGGTGTAACGCGGACGCCCAACGTTGGCCCATTGAAGGATTGGTTTAAGCAGAAGGCCGCTCCAGGGCAAGCCACATGGTTGATTGTTGGTCCCGAAGGAGGCTGGACGGTGGCTGAACTCGAAGCACTGACCGATCATTCAGTCGCCCCGATCCATTTGGGACCTTCAATTCTTCGAACGTCAACCGCCGCAGTGGCTGGGGCCGTTGAACTAATTCGTTGGCGTGAGCATCAGCTCAACTCCTGAACAGATCTTCTGCCATGTTGCGGAAGTTTTTCACTGCAGCACCAGGTGCCCGCCTGCGTTGATTCAAAACTGAGCCTGGCGTGAGATTTTCAGGGGCATACGTGCTGTAGGTCATTTCAGGCCGAGCAGCTTCGGCGACTGCCAGATCCGCGGCGATGGCTTCTGCTGTGGTGAGGCCATCGCTGTTGGGTGTAACGACAGGCTCTGTGCTCTTGGGCTCTGAGGCCCGGACGGTTGCGTTCTGATTGTTTTGAACTGCAGGAATGTCCGTTGAAACCGTGGTGGAAACGGGTGCAGAAACAGGAGTCGGTGCGGAGGCTGGAGCACTACCTGGATCAGCAGGCGCGACGAGCAGCGTTGGCGCTGATGCTGCTTGTGGTGTGTCTTGGCTCTCCTCGGTCTCAATCGGCTCTGTGGGCAGATCGATCTTGGCCGGTGCAGCTTCGCCATCAAGAGTCAGGAAGAAACTCTTGTTGTTGTTAAACACCATCCGCTCGACCCATCCAATGAAGACTGGATGATTCTCCTCCTCTATTTGTCGATCACAAGAGATGCTTAGAGCACTGCAACACGCGTGATGCTCTGGATGTGGATTGAAGCCCTGTTGGTAAATGCTGTTCTAATCAGCTTTGCCCAGCGGACTCCGCTCCTAACGACGCAGGGATGGATCCATGCCGCAGCCCTTGGAACGATCTTGTGGGGGAGCCTGGGTTGGCGTGGTTGGTTGGCCGTTGTTGTGTATTTGGTTGTAGGAAGCTTGGTGACGCGCATTGGCTTCAAGAACAAGCAGCGCCGTGGTTTGGCCGAAGCCCGTGAGGGACGACGTGGCCCTGAAAACGTCTGGGGCTCAGCAGCGGTCGGTGCGGGTCTGGCTCTCGTTCTTGCGGCTTCACCGGAAAACGCCATTCTTTGGCGCCAGGTTGTGTTGATTGGATTTTCGGCAAGTTTCGCCGCAAAACTTGCCGATACCTTTGGCAGTGAAATTGGGAAGCGTTGGGGTCGTACGACTTTGTTAATCACCACACTCCGGCCGGTGGCACCTGGAACCGACGGTGCAATCAGCATGGAAGGAACAGCCGCCAGTGCTGTTGGCAGTGTGTTGATGACCATGGCGCTCTGGGGGCTTAGTTCGTCTCAACTCCCCCTGATCCCCAATGCCATGGCAGCTGGAGTGGTGATGGTGGTGGGTCTACTGGCCACCCTTGCTGAAAGTGTCATGGGAGCCGTTGTTCAAAACCGCGTGGGGTGGCTGAGTAATGAGCTGATTAATGCGCTGCAAACGCTTCTGGCAGCTGGGTTGGCAATGGGCTGGACGGCACTAGCAAGCCATCTTGTGCTGCCAACAATCGCAGGCTTGTAATCGCATCTTCCAGCATCTGCTTCAAGCGTCGTTGGCTGATCCGATGGGATAGCGCAAGTTCCCGAAGACGAACCCCCTCAATCCAATGTTGCTTCAGCAATGTCTGATGGATTGGGGCGAGCTTAGGGAGAACACCTTGAAGCCACTCCGCTTGAGGATCTGGATTGGGGCCGCTAGGGGGTTGTAAGTCCAGATCCTCAATCCCCATCATTTTTTTACTGACTTCCGCGGTACAGGCATCCAGCCATCGTTGGGGACTCACTTTTAAGCGCACCGCAATGGATCGATCGCTCAAAGGAGGTAGACCATTCTGCGTCCGTTGTTGTTGCAGGCGTTGACCGGAGACGTAAAGGTCTTGGAGTCGCCAAGGAATGCGCACCATGCGCGATCGGTCTCGCCGGTAGTGCAAAACCTGGCCGTTCGCTCGGCTCATCAAGTAGCTGCTGGGGCGCAAGCCACGGGACGGGTCAAACTTTTGCAGACCTTGAATCAAGCCAAGGCAGGCTTCTTGGAGGAGATCGTCCCGTTCTTCCGGTCCACGATGACGTTGACGCATCGCCACGCAATGGGCCAACCCCAAGTGCTGAAGAACCTTTTGATTTCGTTCATTGGTGCCAGGCGGTAAGCAGCGCCGCTCTTCATGGCGTTGACGGGCATTGAGAACCATGCAATCGAAACAACTGCTTTCACGGTTGCCAGGCAATCCGTGACAGCCTGCCCACCGCAGGACCTCAATCCGGCACAAATGTGCTCGATGATGAGTTGGAGCTGTGGTTAATGAATGGATTGGCAACCAGAAGCGCTGTCAGCGCTCAAAAAAGATGTGCCATTTTTTGTCCGCCCTGCGGTGCGACGCCGCGTCGAATCGATGGCCATGGAGGCTGGTCGAGCGGATGTATGCCTTGACTTTTATCGCGAAGCCAAGGCGAGCATGGCGCCGAAATAGAGCTTTTCAGGACTGATCCAATTCACAGCGATTCAGCTCAGGTGTCGTTAACCGATCAATGATGCGAGCCATATCCACCGCTGTGAGGTCACCATTGTCATCCCACTTCAGAGTGGTTTTACGTTGAGCGGGTGGCTTTTTGTTGGTGATCTGAAGAGAAGGATTGAGCTCCATGCTGATCCCACTTGTTAGCGAATTCACACACTAGCTGGGGCTCTACCCATTGATCGGGGTGGGTGTGTTCAGTGGTGAAAGTCCTGCCCAATTCAACAGCGGTGGCCAGTGCTGGAGTGTGTTGTAGATCCAGGAATGGCCGTTCGTATTGAGGTGAATCCCATCGGGCTCGATCCATTGCAACCAGTCGGTTTGCGCCTGGATTTCGGCATGAAGGGCATAGAACGGCACATTGGCCTCACGACACTGTTCCGCTAGAGCTGCTTCCGTCGCGGCAATTGCCTTGTTGCTGTACCAAAGGCACTCCGCAAAGGGCATCACATGTTCATCCACTGGCGTGAGCCCAAGAACGAAAACGTTCGTTACGGATCTCATCTCCGCCAGAAGTTGGCTGATGCCAAAGGCGAAGGCGTCTGGCTCTAGTTGGGGGCGGCCATCACTCCGACCGATTCGGGCTGTGTCATTGAGGCCAACACTCAACAGCAAACCGTCGGGGTGTTGTCGGCGAAGTTCGCCGCGACACGACCATTCATGCCGCCATCGCGCTGCAATCCGTTCAATTCCATCGCCTCGAACACCGAGTGGATAGATCACCGGTGCGGAAGGAAGTTGCATCCAATCCATCCGTAATCGCTGGCACCAACCACCACCGTCTCGATCCCCCCAGCCAAGAACGCCGCTATCCCCCAAAACCACGAGTTGTCTCGGCCCCATGGTTGCCGCCTTCACAGGCCTACAGCCTTGCAGTTCAAGCGTTGTTGCAACTGGTCCGTGATGGTTTCTCCGCAGAGTGTCAAAACAATGAATGCCAGGACCAACCAAGCAACGAGCCACCAGTGAAAGGACGACAAAGCATCGATTAATTGCCAGCCCAAACCCGCACTTCCCACAATCCCTACAACCACAGTGTCTCTGAGGATGACGTCGCACCGGTACGACGCGTAGGCGAGATAACTCCGACTGACTTCGGCCAATGGGCCGTAAAGCCAGCTCATTCGAACAGTCGCTCCAGACCGTTCCAAGATCTGGGCCGAACCAAAACCTGTTTCGCGGATGTCTTTCATCAGCACACGACCCATCACCCCGCTGTGATGGAGCCCTAGGGCCAGAGCTGCGAGGGGCAGGCTCGGCTTAGCCATCACTAGGAGTAACAGTGCAGTCAAAGGAGTTGGCACTAAGCGCAATGCGGCCCAGATCAAGCTTTGAAGCCGAAGGCTGCTTTGGCTCGGCGAAAGCAAGAGAAGTAATGGAGGAACTGCTGTAGCGATGCAGCTGGCCATCAGGGTGATGAGAAGTGTTGAGCCGATCGCAGCTCCCCAATTGATCTCAAACAGTGCAGCAGTTGCTGCGTTGCGGTCAGCCACTAACCCACTGAACACAGACCCAAAGCTTCCGCTCGGCCAAGAAAGATCCAAATTCAGAGAGGCGCTCCAAACCACTAACAACACCAGCGCAATCCCCACGACAAAACCAATCCGTGGCCTGCGCGGAATGGTCTGAAGGATGAAATCAAGTAACACCATGGCTATGGCTAACAACCACAACCCACTCCACATGTCTCTGAATTGGAGGGATTGAAGGCTCAACATCAAATCGGTTCCTAGTCCCCCAAGCCCAAACACGCCCAGGATCAAAGCTGATCGAAGAGCGCAGTCGAGGCGATGGCCAATGTGATGTTTGATCGAGGCAAACACTGCTGGAAAGACAGCCGTCAGAAGCACTGCCATCGCCGGCCCTCCGCTGCCTTGAAGCACCGGTAGGGCTGGCGAATCATGGCAATCAATCTGATCAGCCAGCACCCTTGCCATCAAGGCGCTGTAGGGGATAACAATCGCCGCGATAGCAACCCAAGCGTTGAGCCCATAAACCTGAAGTAAGAGCAACCCCCAAATCAACTCATGGATGGCTCGGAAGGGGGACAACAGTCGCCGAACAAGCACTGCTGGCCATGGAGTTCCCAAGACGGTTCGCCAAAGGGTGCGTGAACCCAAAAAGCCGAAGATCAATCCCAGACCACTACTAATGGCCCAGGAGAGAACCGCTGTCACGCCGGTGATCTGAAGTCCTTGCCAAAGGCTCTTGAGAAGAGTCGGATCGAAGGACGGCTGAACAGCACCTTGAGCAAACTGGATTAACAACGGGAGCCCACCGCCATGGCCATCTCGAACGAGGATGGCCACCACAGGAATCAGACAAAGTCCCGGTAACAGGGTGAGCAGCGGTAAAGCTGGTTTTACGAACGTCCGTACAACCATTCCAATTGCGTCTTGCTGATCATGTCTGGTGCCGCGTCAAGAACAAGGGCTCCGTTACGTAGCCCCAGTACGCGTTCAAATCGATGAATGAGATCAGGGCGATGCAAGCTGATCAGACACCCCGGAAGTGAAAGTAGTGTGTCCAAGACATCCCTGGCGATGACAGGATCCAGGGCCGACAAAGGTTCATCAGCGAGCACCAGTTCAGGGCTTTGGCGCAGCAATCGAGCCAAGGCAACGCGTTGTCGCTGACCTCCTGAGAGTTCGGTCACGGCTCGTTTGAGCAGTGAAGGGTTTAGGTGGACCTCTTGCATCACCGCAAGACACGCGTCCTTTTCCAGGACACCAAGCAGATTTCTCAAGGCCCAGATCAAGCCATGACGCCCAAGGGCACCGCTATTGATGTTTTGGACCACGCTCAGCTCCTCAACCAGTCGTAAGTCCTGCCAAAACGTGCCAATTGATCGCCGTTCATGGCGCGGCAATCTCTTGAGCGGTTGACCACGCCATTGGAGGGCGCCCCGCGAGGGTTGCAAACTGCCGTTGCAGAGTTTGATGAGGGTGGTTTTTCCTGCGCCACTGGCTCCCAGTAAAACCACCCGTTCATCAGCCCTGATGGTGAGACTGGTGGTTTGGAGTCGTTGGTCCAGGCTCACCTGGCTCAACTCCAGGAGCGCTGTCAACGGATCTTGCCGAGTTGACGACCCACCGCTTCGATTTTGTCGTAATCGGAGTTCTGAGCCGGAATGAACTCAGCGGCACCAAACAGTTCAAGGATGGTCTCACCTCGAGGCGTATCCGCAGTGATCGCTAGCAGAGCGGTTTGGACCTTGTTGGTAAAGCCATTACCGAATCGTTCATCGAGATCGGGACGAGCCACCCAGTGGTAGTCGACGTATGGAGGCGTTCTCCAAATGACTGAGACCTTGTTGGGGTCAACGCGACCATCCTCAACATTGCTTGTCCAAACCTGTTCGTTTAAGGCTCCGACCTCGTAGGCACCGCTCTGCACCACGGCGATTGTGGCGTCGTGGCTTCCGCTAAACCCAGGAGCACCACCGGCGAGCTCATCGGTGCTTACACCGTTTTGGCTCATGAAGTACTGAGGCATCAGCCGACCTGATGTTGAGCTCTCTGATCCAAATGAAAGGCGTCGTCCTTTCAGATTTGTGAGCTGATCACCTGTGCTGAATGGGCGAAGTCCGCTGGCGCCATTGGCAATGAAGACGCTTGTGAACTTGGCGTCGATATCGCGTTGCGCCAGAACCTTGGCCCCCGGGGTTTGCAACCGAGCCTGTACGCCCGTGAGGCCACCGAACCAAACCAAGTCGAGGCTGCCTGTTCGAAACGCAGTGACCGCAGCGGGGTAATTGCTCACAGGTACGTACTCCACCGGAACCTTCAGCTGATCACTGAGTTCGGCTGAAAGTGAGCTGTAGAGACGGTTGAGCTTCTCCGGGTTCTGATCCGGAATTGCCCCGATGTGAAGGACTGGAGACTCTTTGCCTACTGGACCTGAACTACAGCTCACCAAGGCGGTCGCAATGGTGATGCCAGTCAGAAGACGTGCAGCCAAAGAGAGCCGAGGTTTTTGAGTAGGCGGCATTGGATGTGATGTCTTTCGGTTAGTCAGAACTTGCTGAGCATCCGCTGCAGTCGTTCCAAACCATTTGTGATGCTCTCATGCGAGACAGCACACGACAGACGAATGCAGCGGTCGTCTCCGAAGGCAACGCCTGGCACAACGGCAAGGCCTTCGTCTTCTAAAGCACGACGACAAAATTCCATCGAATCGGTAATGCGCTCTGGCAGCTGCGGAAAGGCATAGAACGCACCTTTCGGAGGAATCAAGGTGATGCCTGGAATGGATTGCAGTCCTTCGATCAGAAAATTTCTCCGCAAGTTGTAGCTGCAGGCCATCTCTTCAACACACTCCCGCGATCCACGAATGGCAGCGAGCGCTCCTTTTTGGGCAAAACTGCAAACATTGCTGGTGCTTTGGCTTTGTAGTGCTGAAGCCGCTTTGATCACCGTCGCGTTGCCAGCGAGGTAGCCCAGGCGCCATCCAGTCATGGCCCAACCCTTGGCGAAGCCATTCACCGTGAAGCAACGGTCCTTGATCGCTTCCGATATGGAGGCAAAACTGATGTGTTGTTCTCCCTCAGCCAAAAGGTATTCATAGATTTCGTCGCTCATCACCAAGAGATTGGGGTGTCGAGCAACCAGCTCAGCCAGAGCCTCGAGTTCTTGTCGCTGCATGACGCGACCCGTGGGATTCCCCGGACTGTTGATCACCAAAAGTCGGCTTTTTGGGGTGATCCTTGCTTCCAAAGCATCGAGATCGAGTCTGAATCCATCAGAAGCTGAAGATGGAATCAACACCGTGCTGGCACCAGCCAGGGCAGCCATTTCTGGATAACTCAACCAATAGGGCGAAGGGAGTAAAACTTCATCGCCGGGGTTCAGCACCACCTGGAAAAGGTTGTAAATCGCTTGTTTACCGCCGTTGCAGATCAGAACCTGCTCAGGCTTTGTCGCAATGTCGTTTTCATGGGTGAGTTTGTCGGCAAGAGCCGCTCGTAACTCAGGATCACCCGCCGCCGGGCCGTAACGGGTGATGCCCTGGGATAGAGCCTCCCGTGCCGCCTCAACAATGAACCCTGGGGTATTGAAATCAGGCTCCCCAGCACTAAGGCTGCAAATATCTCGGCCTTCGGCCTGAAGCGCTTTGGCTTTGGCGCTGATCTCGAGGGTCAGCGAGGGCTTAAGGGCAATCGCCCGATGGGAGAGTTCTGGGGGGCGCAAGATCATCAACGCACCTCCCCGCGGTGCGTTTAAAAATCTCATCCTGCCTCAAGCAGTGACCCAAACAACCCTTTGTTCACGCAGGCCATGAATCCCATGCAAATCAGCTTGGTTCTTGCGGCCCACGATCCCAAGGCCTTAAGCCATTTTTATGGGGCTCTTTTTAACGCGACAATTTGTGCTGGAAAAGCAGACCACCACAAAATTCTTGACCTTGGCAATGGCTTAAGGCTTGAGATTTATCGGCCATCACAACATCGCCCATTCCCGGTGGCAGGTCGGGCGTTATCGGTCTGTCTAAAGCGTTCTGCCCACCACACCCCTTTGGTTGAATTGGAGCACCACGTCAGCCATGCGCTCAGTTTGGGAGCCTCTGTTGTGGAGCCGGCTCGGTTGGAACCTTTCGGTGCTGAATGTTGGATGAATGATCCAGAAGGCAATGCTTTTTTATTGCTGATTCCCATTGCACGATCGGAAGGGAGTGCATGACGTCATTCGATCTGGATGCATGTTTGCGCTGCTCAGCCTGTGAGTTAGCCACAACGCGCCAAAAGGTGGTGGTCTGTCGGGGCAATCCAAAAGCACCACTGATGTTGATCGGAGAAGCTCCCGGTGCGCAGGAAGATCAAACCGGTCTGCCGTTTAAGGGCCGATCCGGACAAGCCCTCGATCGTTTGCTGATCGAGGCGGGCTTCAACATCGAGAAGGACCTTTACATCTGCAATGCGGTGAAATGCCGGCCGCCGAACAATCGCCGCCCAAAAAAAAATGAGCTCACGGCATGTCGTCCCTGGCTTGATAAACAAATTGCCGAAGTGAATCCTGCTGTGATCGTGCTGACTGGCGCAACTGCGGTTCAGGCTGTGCTGGAACTGAAAACTGCAATGACAGAGTTACGAGGCAAGTGGCAGACCTGGCAAGGTCGTTCGGTGATGCCCATTTTTCATCCGGCTTATCTGCTCCGTCACGCGGCGGCAAAGGAAGGCGGACCGGTTGATCTCACACGCCAAGATCTCTCCGCTGTGCGCACCAGGCTGTGCGAACGTTGATGTGCATCTGGAACGGCTACACATGACCGCCCTAGATCGGCGTTACGACACCCAGATCCATCGTCGAGTCACACGGACCGTGATGGTGGGACGTGTCCCGATCGGCAGCGAGCACCCGATTGCGGTGCAGTCGATGATTAACGAGGACACCCTCGATATCGATGGATCAGTCGCTGGAATCATCCGTCTAGTCGATGCTGGATGCGAGATCGTTCGAGTGACGACCCCTTCGATTGGTCATGCCAAGGCCATGGGGAAAATTAAAGCGGAACTCTCGGCCAAGGGTTGCAACGTTCCCTTGGTGGCTGACGTTCACCACAACGGAACAAAGATTGCCTTAGAGGTCGCTCAGCACGTCGACAAAGTCCGTATCAATCCTGGACTATTTGTATTCGATAAGCCTGATCCAAATCGTCAGGAATTTACAGAATCTGAATTTGCTGAGATCGGCACACGCATTAGAGAGACATTCGAGCCTTTAGTAAAACTCTTGCGAGAGCAAAATAAAGCATTGCGTATTGGTGTTAACCACGGCTCGTTGGCTGAACGCATGCTGTTTACCTACGGAGATACACCGAAGGGAATGGTGGAGTCGGCGATGGAATTCGTCCGCATTTGCGACGATCTAGATTTTCATAACATCGTTATATCGATGAAAGCTTCACGGGCACCAGTGATGCTTTCGGCCTATCGATTAATGGCCGATACCATGGATCAGGAAGGATTCAATTATCCACTTCACCTTGGGGTTACTGAGGCTGGGGACGGTGATTATGGCCGAATTAAAAGTACGGCCGGAATTGCCACGCTCTTAGCAGAGGGGTTGGGTGACACCATCCGAGTTTCTCTTACTGAAGCGCCTGAAAAAGAGATCCCTGTTTGTTATTCAATTCTTCAGTCTCTCGGCTTACGAAAGACAATGGTTGAATACATTGCCTGTCCGAGTTGTGGCCGCACGTTGTTCAACCTGGAGGATGTCCTCCATAAAGTTCGTAATGCTACATCTCATCTAAAAGGTCTCGACATCGCTGTGATGGGATGCATTGTGAATGGTCCAGGCGAGATGGCTGATGCCGACTATGGCTATGTGGGTAAAGGACCTGGCATCATTGCTTTGTACCGAGGTCGAGAAGAAATTCGTAAAGTTCCAGAAAAAGAAGGTGTTCAAGCCCTGATCCAATTGATTCAGGAGGATGGTCTCTGGGTCGATCCTGATGAAACTCGGTAATCTGAACGCACAGACTTAAGACAAGACGGATATGGCTAAGTCAGTGAAATGGCGATCGTTTCTTCGCACAACTCCTCTACTGCTAATCCTCGGTTTAGGTGGAATTACCACAGCCGTCACTCTGGGGGGGCCGGGGTTCACCCTTCCGAGCGCTAGCGGGGGATCAATTAGTGATAGCCCAAAAGAGGTGATCGATCAGGTTTGGCAGATCGTCTATCGGGACTACCTTGATTCAAGTGGTGACTACGATGAGGCCTCATGGCGGCAATTGCGTCGCGATCTCCTAAAAAAATCTTTCGCCGGCAGCGCTGAGTCCTACGAAGCAATTCGTGGAATGCTTGCCAGCTTGAATGACCCATATACCCGTTTCCTTGACCCGAAACAATTCAAGGAAATGCGAATTGATACGTCCGGTGAATTGATGGGTGTGGGCATTCAACTGAGTCTTGATAAAGCAACCAAAGAATTAGTTGTTGTATCTCCAATTGAAGGAACTCCTGCATCACGAGCAGGGGTTCAATCTAAGGATGTGATTGTTTCTATCGATGGTAAGTCCACAGAAGGGATGAACACTGAGGATGCTGTTAAGTTAATTCGTGGGCCGGAGGGATCAGCAGTCATTTTAGGCCTTCGCCGTGGTGATGAACTGATAGATGTTCCATTGACGCGTGCCAGGATAGAGATTAATGCTGTTTCATACAAACTAAATACCACGCGAGACCAACATAAAGTTGGATACATTCGCCTCAAGCAATTTAATGCAAATGCAGCCAAGGAAATGCGCGAAGCCGCAAAGGCGCTTGAGGCACAAGATGTTGATGGTTACGTACTGGATTTGCGAGGCAATCCTGGAGGATTATTAGAAGCAAGTATTGATATAGCTCGCCAATGGTTGAACGAAGGAATCATTGTGAGTACACGAACGAGAGAAGGCATTCGTGATGTCCGACGAGCTACAGGTAGTGCCATCACAGACAAGCCCTTGGTTGTTTTAATTGATCAAGGCTCAGCCAGTGCTAGTGAAATCCTATCTGGCTCCTTGCAAGACAATGGTCGAGCTCAATTGGTTGGTCAGAAAACGTTTGGCAAAGGGTTAGTGCAGGCTGTGCGGGGATTATCTGATGGGTCTGGCTTGACGGTGACAATCGCTAAATATCTCACTCCTAAGGGAACGGATATTCACAAAAACGGAATCGAACCGGACATCAAATCTGAAATGAATGAGAAACAACTAAAGAGTTTTACGATTGAAAAGTTAGGCACAGATCAAGATCCTCAATATATTGACGCAAGAAAACAACTAATTAAAAGAATTAGTTAAATATACAATAATAATTATCCGAACATGAAATAGTGATGACAGGACAAGTCATCACTAACAACATCTAAGAAATTGGCTGCATTAAGCCACCGCCACCGCCGCCGTTGGAATCATCATCGTCGGAAGCATCGGGTTGCATCAAGGCATAAAGGCCTAAGGCTGCTGCGCAGAACACACCACTCACAACCTGCATTGACGCCCCATTGACACCGATTTCAATGAATTCGCCCATGGATGACCTGAACCTGACGCCAATGTAACGAAGAATTGCGGGTCTGTGAAGTTTTTCTCAGAAATGCGATTGGGCCATCGCCCTACACCCTGATGACGGAATCGTTTTTCTCAGCTTTTTGGCGGTCCCGCTGCTCGGCCGTAAGCCCGTCTGTGTCTGGGATTTGTGCTGCCATCAGCTTCAGCCATTCCATCAGTTGCTCCAATTGTTTCTCCATCGGCAACACGCCAAGGCCACGCGCCAATGCTTTGTGCTGAAGACCACTGCCGGGTTGGTACACAAAGCGCCCGTGGAGATGCTGAGGGAGTCCTTGCCGCAGAAGCCGGAATGCTGGTTCTTCCATTGGGGTTTCCAGCACGATGTTGGGTTTCTCCGGCTTGATCCTGGAGAAACCACACCGCTTCGCCAGCATCTTCAGCTCCATGAGCTGCAACAGCGACTGAACAGCCGCGGGAATGGCGCCAAAACGATCGGCCCAGCTTGCTGCTAACTCCACCAGTGCTTCGGAGGATGTGCAGTCGGCTGCTGCCCTGTAGGCCGCAATTTTTTCATCGGGATCAGTAATCCAGTCGGCAGGTACAAAAGCGGTGACTGGCAAATCAACCTGGGTGTCGTCAACCGATGGGATGTCTTGACCCTGGATCTCGGCTAAGGACTCCTGCAACATCTCCATGTAGAGGTCAAAACCGATCGTTTCCATCTGACCGCTTTGTTCAACACCTAGAAGATTGCCGACACCGCGAATCTCCATATCTCGCATCGCTAGTTGATAACCACTTCCAAGTTGTGCAAATTCCTGAATAGCACGCAGTCGTTGCCTTGCGTTATCACTAAGTGACGCATTTCCTGGATAAAATAGCCATGCATGGGCCTGAATACCACTGCGACCTACGCGACCACGAAGTTGATACAGCTGCGCTAAGCCAAATCGATGTGCATCTTCAATCAAAATCGTATTAACACGCGGTATATCAAGACCACTTTCAACAATCGTGGTGCAAAGCATCACATCTGCTTCACCAGCGTTGAAGGCCACCATGGCACTTTCCAACTCTCCTTCGGCCATTTGACCATGGGCAACAAGAAGTTTGAGTCCAGGAAGCATGGTTCTTAGGCCATTAGCAACATCTTCAATCCCTTCCACCCGTGGAACCACATAAAATACTTGTCCACCACGATCCAATTCCTGACGGATTGCACTTCGTACCGCCTCTGGGTCGAGGGAGGCTAAATGCGTTTTAATCGGTCGACGAAGAGGCGGAGGCGTTGTGATTAAACTCATCTCCCGAACACCCGACAAACTCATATAAAGGGTGCGGGGAATGGGTGTTGCTGAGAGAGTTAAAACATCAACATCCTTACGGAGAACTTTTATTTTTTCTTTCTGATTAACTCCAAAACGCTGTTCTTCGTCAACAACTAGGAGTCCGAGCTGTTGAAAGCTTGTACCTTTACTTAAAAGTTGGTGAGTGCCAACTACCGCATCAATGGTTCCCTGTTTTAAACCCTCAAGAATGCTTTTACGTTCCGTCGTTGTACGAAAGCGATTCAGGAGTGCCACTTTGATCGGATAGGGGGCAAATCGTTCGGAAAGGGTCCGCCAATGTTGTTGGGCCAAAACTGTTGTGGGCGCCAACATGGCCACCTGCTTTCCAGCGGTAATGGCTTTAAAAATGGCTCGAATCGCCACTTCAGTTTTGCCGAAGCCGACATCTCCACAGACCAGACGATCCATGGGTTCGGCCCTTTCCATATCGCGCTTGACGTCCGTGGTGGATTTCAACTGATCTGGGGTTGGCTCATAGGGAAATGACTCCTCCAGTTCGGTCTGCCAGGGGCCATCAGGTGGAAATGCAAATCCATTCGACTGTTGGCGTTCGGCATAGAGCTTCACAAGATCAAGAGCCACCTTTCGAACGGCCTTCTTGGCCCGGTCTTTGGCCTTCGTCCAAGCTGCACCACCCATGCGACTGAGTTGAGGCGGTGATTCACTCGTCGCCCGGTAACGACCCAGGCTGCCTAATTGATCTGCCGCAACTCGGAGAATTCCATCGGCGTATTGAACGACCAGATAATCGCGAACATCACCGGAAAGAGCGAGTTTGTCCATGGCTTTGAAGCGACCAATTCCATGGTTTCGATGAACAACAAAATCACCTGGTCGCATCTTGTTGGGATCGACCGTGCGACTGGCGGCTTTGCGTCGACGTCGGACATACCCCGTGGATGTAAGAGTTTGCTGGCCAAAAAACTCTCGATCTGTAACCAGGGCGACGCGCCAAGCGGGCAAGAGCACTCCTTCAAGCTCAGCGTTTCCCTTTGCTTTGAGGGCAACTGGAGTGTTTTGCTCGATGAGTCGCCCTATGGCAGGAAGATCACCTGCGTTGGGAATAAATCGACTGATGCAGTCATGTTCTTCAAGAAGGGCGACGGCACGACTTGGCTGAGCCGAAATCAGCCAGACAGACATCCGATCTGTCTGAAACCCCTTGATCAATTCACCGAGTTTGCCGAATTGATTTGGGTAAGCAGGAACGGGTCGACTGGCGAAATCGAAGGAGTTTGGGTGGTTGTCCTCCTCGAGAAGTTCTGCGAGATCGAACCCTTCAAACCCTTCTGCCAAGCCATAGGCAGCAACAACGTCGCGATGAAGAACTCCGGGCCAAAGCAAATCTCGATCCTGCTCAGATAGACCAACTTCGATGGCCATTTCTTTATGGTGCTCAATCGCGTGATCCAACCAAAGCTGCCCATGGGCAAGACCCTGGCGCCGTTCGTCGATCACAACGGTGGTGACATCGGGGAGATAATCCAATAGGGAAGCGGGCTCATTCCAGGCCAATCCCATCAGGCGACGCATCCCCTCAGGGGTGCCACCCTCTAAGAGTTCATCGGTGGCTTGCTCTCCAAGCAAGGAAGACAGACCATCTGGCATTGTTGCGCGAAGTTGGTCAGCAATGAGTGGATTAAAGCCAGTAGGTGTAAGCCTTAGTTGATCAATAGGATCAAGAGATCGTTGCGTTGACGGATCGAACTCACGTAGCTTGACTAGCTCTTCTCCAAAAAATTCAAGACGAACAGGCAACTCACTACTGACTGAAAAAATATCAACAATGTCCCCCCGACGACTCCAAGTACCCTCCTGATCAATCGTCGATACACGCTCATATCCGAGTTTCGCAAGTGTTTCAGCAAGTGAGTCCAGCTCAACCTCATCGCCGCGAGTCAATACACGACAGGTCGCCTTTAAAGCGTCCGGTGGTGGTAGGTGAGGTTGCAAGCAACGTTCAGTCGCAACAATGGCGCGTCCACTGGATTCAGGGTCATTGAGGAGGTCGCTGAGAACCTGTAACTGGCCCCAGATAATTTCACTCGTGGGGTCAAATGGCTCATAGGGAGACCCTTCACTTGTTGGGTAAAGACTGGCGAGTGACCAGCCCATTAGCTCGAGCAGAGCTGTCCAACGCCCTGCTTCTTCCAGAGTTGGAACCACCACAAGCAAGGGAGATCCATCCCGTTGCGCCATAGCGCTGGCTACGAGAGCGCGGCAATTGCGACCTGCACCCCGCATCAAGAGCCGTTCTGATCGTCGGCTGCGCTCTAACAATTCGCCCGTTAGCGCCCCGTCCCTCAGCTGACGCACCAGGGAACGAAGAGGCATGGGCTCACAACGAAGTTGATTGATCTTCGCAACGGGCGAGCATCGACTGTTGACAATGGGGAATGTCAGCAGATTCTGAGAATTATCGTGTCAGTTTCGTGTTAATAACAACACGAATACGTGCTGATAAAGATCGTAGTCAAAACTGTTAAGTCAGGCGCAAAGTCGTGTCAGGAGATTTCAGTCTCTGTAAACAATGACCATCGCGCCATGCGGAATAGCAGGGAACGACAGCATCTTCAATGCATGGTGAATTTGAGTAAAAAACGCGTATCGCAATTATCAGAAAACTTTTAATTCTGAAACCCGTTATTTAGGACGTGAGCATGGATTGTTAGAATTTATTGTTCGACTCGTCAAATATAGAATGACTAACTTATCACCGCTCAAAAGGCCCTTACTAGAAGTGACCAGCTTTAATAAGGCGCTTGCAGAAGCATTGCTAACGAATGAAGAAGAATCAATCATAGAATATATTCGATATACGGGGGTTTTTGATGAACTCAAAATGAGGAAAGACCTTTCACTTCCATCTAAGCCACCAGCGCTATGGCTGTTAGCAACTGCATGCGAGAAGATCGGAGAAAAAATTCCTGAGTATTTTTTAAACATACGCTCATGGTCGAAATCTCGAAGTGCAGATGCAATAGCCTGGGATGGAAATCTGGTCTGTAGCATCGTCTATAATTGCGATGGCGATGAGATTTCTCCAGTTTCAGGTACAGCGCTTTATCATACTTTTGCTGTTCATAGAGAGCTATTTACTGGATTGGAGTTTTAGGCTTGGAATTGTAATATCTTAAATATTCTTGTTTTTCTCAATCAATTCTTTGGGCGCTTGGAGGAGTTGAACGTCTGCTGAACTTGAATAATTCATTTAAGATCATGTTTAACGATTTTGTTGAGTAGATGCCTCGATACCGCTGCCCTTCCTGCTGCTGCGGTTCAGCTCTCGTTTTGCACCCTCCGAAAGGGGCGATTCCGATCTGTGCAAGCTGTCGAACACCATTAGAGAAACAGCCTGTTGTGAAGGCGATTCCGCTGTTGGTACTTCTCGCTGTGGGGAGCGTGTTGGTTGCATCCTCAATCCCACTGCTGTTCGATCCGAATCCTCAACCACCGTTGAGGCGTTCAAGGCAAATCACCTAGGCAGAAAACTCGAGGTAAAAAATTTAGTTGGACTATATCGAACAAGCATGTAAAGCATTGGGCACATCTGATCGTTGAGTTTATTCTTGCGCTTCTAACCCTAAAAATTAAAAAAATTAATTTTAGATGCTGAAATAGGAGGCCACCAATATAAATTCGATTTAACCAAATCACAGTCTCTGGCTGTATCTGAAAACTACGCTGGTTCCTCATGGCTGAGAAATGAAGATACATAATGGATGCCATTGAGAAGTAAATCTAGAGTTGGGGTGTTAGAATTATCATAAGGATTGAAGCATTTAGCATTTAGCTTTTACTTCTATCCTTGGCATTTAAAGGAATTCCACAAAGGTGCATCAATGGAAAATGATTTTGATTACTCAGGTCAAATATTATTCATGGATGTCCGGGAATACCTTCCCACTATTGATCCAGAAAGCTTGTCCAAAAAACATACTTTACAAATATTGCTCTATATCATGAATCAAAAAGAGAACTTCCACGATCGGGGACATGAAGAAAATAACGAAGAAACCGCTTGGGTCAATGGCTATCTTCTGAAGCTCGTACCTGATATCGACCGAGATGGGATGCAGCGATTTTTAGTTCAATGCATCGGTTCAAGTGTGGATAAAATAGCTATGCTCAAATAAGCGACGATTGGAGTAAATCAAGAAAAGCATAAGTACGTAATTATTATTCAACAATAATAAGCTAGTGCAGTTGATAAATTAAGCAATTTAAAGCAATCGGTAACTGCTTCTTTCGCTAAGAACAAAGAAAGGAGCTCAACATCTACAGTTAAACGTAGATGCTGAGCAACTGATGCCGAAGATCGCTCACTTCGGAAAGGTGTCTTTCGTTGACGATCCGTCACGACACTGTTCGCAATGATCTTTATGCAAATAATGCAAAATATTGGAGCTGTAGTGCGTTGGTCTTGAACAAACAGGAATTCAGTTCACTTCTTGCTACGATCCAAGAATTCAGTACATACCTGAATATATGACGGAATATTCATCATTATTTCTTGAGTGTTTGTTCTTCAAGAAGCATATTGAATTGTAATAACTGCTCGTCACTTAACTGCTGTCGACTTGTCGAATTTAGATTTTGCTGAAGGAAAGATCTCGCCTGTTCGCCTGTCCAACCAAGATTCGACAACATTTGATCCCCTTGCGTAATCAAATCACTTCGACGGATCGGAACCGCCGATTGATCGGGGGTGTCACCGGGTTGGATCTGTCGTAGTTGTCGAAGGAACGCCACTAGGTCGGCATATCGGGTTAAACGATGACGACTGCCGTGCCCAAAGGCGCGCTCGAGATATTGACGTTCCTGCTCTCTGGTCCAGCCAATGCGCTTTAACTCAAAGTCAATGGCAGTCAGTTCTTCACTCCAGTCGTCTGGATCAGTGGGTGATTCAGATGGTGTCTCGGTCACGGTCCGCACGTCTCCCTCGACCTGTTGATCAACAGAACCTGCACCTGAAGGAGAGGTCAACGGTTTTGTGGGTTGCTCGGGGAGTGGCACTGGACTGGATTGCTGCGGATTTTGAGATTCCTTTCGTATCAGCTCTGGAGTGGAACTTCGAGATGTCGCTGCTGATGCCTTTGCCGATGGTTCGTGCTCCTGTGACTCATGCTTCTTGCTCTCAAGGCGGCGACTGAGCCGTTGCCATGCACGATCCTCTGCTTCTTCAGCCGTTGCGGCTTCTCCAAGTGATGAGCCAATCAACTGCGAATCGTTCCACGCCTCAACGCGGACAACGCAACGCAGGGTGTCGACGTGACACAGTTCAACCCGGATATTCATCCCCATGGATCATCGCAAGCTCTTTCTAGGCTGGCGGGATGGACATCACAGCGCTTCCTTCCCTATCGGACTTGTATGAGGGGGCTGACCAATGGCGGGAGGTGCTTTCTCTATTGCCAGTGTTGGTTTTATTAGAGGTTGTGCTTTCAGCCGACAATGCTGTGGCTTTGGCTGCGATCGCTCGAAGTGGTAACGCCCCAGAGAGAGAGCGTTTATCGCTCAATATCGGCATAACTTTGGCACTGGTCTTAAGAATTGGCCTCATTGTTGTTGCACAATGGGTCTTGCAACATCCTTGGGTTCAACTTGTTGCTGCAGCTTATTTAATGTGGCTTGTTTTTGACCACTTTTGGCAACATACTCATAAGGAAACTCAGATTGATTCGGTAGATCAAGACACGAAAAAGCTGCCACGAGGTCTTGCTAAAACAGTCGTTTTACTAGCGTTTACTGATCTTGCTTTTTCGATCGACAGTGTCGCTGCAGCTGTGGCCGTAAGCGACCAGGTGATTTTGATTGTAACCGGAGCCATCATTGGAATTGTAGCCCTACGCTTTACCTCAGGTCTATTTATAAGATGGCTTGATGAGTACCCAAGGTTAGAAACTGCCGGTTTTCTTGCCGTTGCATTTGTTGCCTTAAGACTTATTTTACATGTTGTTCTTCCTTTCCTTAATCAACCAGACTGGTTGACATTAATTGTTGTCTTAGTATTCTTTAGTTGGGGTTTGTCCATTAAAAAGCCTGAAACAATGATTGATCCGCCCCATGCTGGTTGAGCTCAGAGACGCAGCAAGCGGAATCCTGGTTAACCGCATTCAGTTGGATGACCCTCCCCATCCAGGCTCATGGCTTGAGTTGGATGGATCGTCTTACTTGATCATGCAACGACAGCATCGATATTCTCTTAAGGGAGGGACGTATCAACTTTCCTCTATTGCGCTAGTTGTTAAGCCTCAATCACGTCCTTTGGATGCCAAAGCATGGCGTCATGGCTGGGTCATTGGTAATCCGACATGTCGATTTAATGCGCTAAGTCCTCTATTGCGTTGTGTTGTTTGGCCCGATGGCCCCTGTGAACAATGCAGCCATTTCGAGGCTCGGTTGAAATGATGCCAGGATGGATCGAGGGTGTACTTCAACACGGCCACGGTGTGGCATCTGGAGCGAATTCTGAATCCCCATATCCGAAAGGATCGATTTCAATTCAATCACCATTCTTCAAGGCTCTTGGATTAGATCTTTCTTGCTATTGGCACGGCACAATTAATCTTAGTTTCAAGCCTCTAGAAATTATTTTAAGGAATCCAGACATTACTTTTGAGAATATGTATTGGACGGATCTACATCCTCCGGAAACATTTTCGTTTTGGAATATTAAACTACGCTCTATTGATAATCATAATGTTAATGGATTGATTTACTATCCACATCCTGAAACGAAAGCTAGACACTGGCAGTCTTCCTCTGTCTTAGAAATCCTTGCACCACGCATGACCAATTTGGGTGAGGGGAGTCCTCTCCAAGTCAAGGCAAGTGAGGGATGTCTGCAATTAATTGATGGTGCACGATTGCGAGCCAAGCTCCTTGAGTTTTTAAAATTTAGAGTTTTAGCTTCTCCCGATCATTTTTTTGCCAACTCATCCCATCTTGGAATACGGGAATGGCTAAGTAAGACTAATCCAGAGTTTCTTATTCTCCCCAATAAGGATCTTGACCATGTGTGGAATCAGGCCAAGACTCTCTATACAGAAACCTAACAACTAAAGAGTCAGACTGACTCGAATCGATCACCGCTAGATGCTGCCAACTGTTGTACTAATCCTTGTGCACGGCATCGTCCTTTGCCTTCCAGCTGTGCCTCACGAATGAGAATTGGACAACCACTAGTGCTCACAACAATACCAACATTATTAATACAACCCAAAATAGTGCCAGGATGATCTTCTCCTGTTGGCCAACGTCCCAGCAGTGCACGAGCCTCCTCTGAGATTTCATCACCGAGCCGTGCAATCAAAGGCTCAGTTTCAAGAACTTTCAACCGTTTATTACGCCAACCTGTAATTGCGCTTGGGTATAAACCCATCACTCTTCTGTGCGTACGGAGAGCTGGGTCGCTCCATTTGATTTGAAAATCTTCTTTTTTCAGCATCCTTGCATAACTCATTTCTTGTCCTTGATATCTGACATTTAAGCGGTCTAAACGTTCAGGCTCAGTGCCAACACCAGCCTTAAGTATTAAATCTAGCGCCTCCACCATGAGTGTCGCTGTGAGCTGGCTTAATTTCTCTCCTAGATCATGAGAGTTTTGATTCAGGGAAATTGGAAGTCTTTGCTCGAGTAGGACCGGTCCTGTATCCAATCCTTCTTCCATTGCCATAATTCCTACTCCTGTTTCAGAATCCCCCTCCAACAAGGCCCACTGAATTGGACCGGCACCTCTCCAACGTGGCAGGAGTGAGCCATGGCCATTCCAGCAACCGAGGGGTGGTTGTTCAAGGACTGATTTCGGAAGGATTTGTCCAAATGCCACAACAACCGATGCGTCTGCTTTGAGATTGGAAAGTTCTTTTTGACAGCCAACGTCAGTCTTGATTCTGTCTGGCGTAAAGACAGTAAGTCCGAGAGATTGTGCACAAACTTTGATTGCTGAAGGCATTAATTGTTTTCCACGTCCCCGTCTTCGATCTGGCTGAGTTACAACGCCAACAATTTCATGCCCTGCGGCATGCAGTGCAAGTAATGTTGGTACTGAATATTCAGGTGTACCCCAATAAAGGATCTTCATTGTTAATCAAAGTTGATCTTATGCTTCGCCAGTAATTGATAATCCTTCGACCCAAACATGAGGTGAAATCCCACGATGAGTAACTTCGCAATTCGATTCAAGGTGAAGGATTGAATTTAAAACGGTACGAATGTCACCAGCAACAGTGGCTGCTTCAACTGAGATGCGTTCTCCACCCTTGACCAACCAACCATCAAATGGGAGTGAAAAGGAGCCCTGCGTGGCCTTGACTCCTGCATGCAATGCCGAAAGATCCTCAATCAACACAAACGTATCTTTCTCATTTGATTGATCAAGCGTATTACCACTGGAACAACCTTCACTGGTACCTAGAACAAACCAATCAGGGCCCACAGATACCTTCGCACCGAGGCCAGCATGTCCAGTGGGTTGAACATCAAAGGCTCGTGCCGTCGCTTCAGAGTGAAGAAAGCTCTTCAAAATTCCACGATTGATCAAGCAAAGATTCTTTGTTGGCGTCCCTTCTCCATCAAACGGTGCAGCACTGATATGGCCTGGATGAAGGCCATCATCATGCAAGGATAAGAACGGCACCGCAAGAGTTTCTCCAATCGATTCTCGTTTACTTAAGCTCACACCATCGAGTACCGATCGCGCATTAAAAATGCTGCTGAAGGCACCTATTAGAGATAGAAATGCCTCCGGCGTAAAGCACACGTTGTAGGTCCCTGTCTCGATGGGCTGGTAGGCAAGGTGACTCACCGTCCGATCAACAGCTTCATCAATACAGCCAGCGATATCCAAGCCTGCACTCCCCAATCCAACACGTAATGCACCCCCGCTACGAGGTTTGCGCCCTGCTTCTTCAGCTCTGGCATAGAGGTACAAACTGGCCTGGGTGCGCTCCATCTCGCGCAGAGCTCCATCACTATTCAGATACAGACTCTGAGACAGTGATTCAGCCAAACCGTTGTAAGGAACGGTTTGAATCGACGGATGACGACTAAGCAAATCAGCTTCCGCTTCTCGAAGCGTCTCGAGAAGTGGAAGGATTCCACGTCGCTCTTGAAGAGGACGATTTAATTCGGGAAGGGGTGCTTTCGCGAGGGGTGAAAAATGAGGGATGTCATCGGGGTTTCCGAAGCGGCTTGCCTCATGGGCTCCGACCAATGCCTGCTCAAGACCCGCATCAGATAAATCTGTCGTACTGGTTATACCGACAAGACCATCCTTGTTCCATACACGCACGGTGATGGAAGATCGTTGGGATGCCTTGAGTTGTTTCGCTTCACCGCGATCAACTTGGACAGAACAGTCATCACTACAAGCAGCACCAAGATCCCAAGAACTGATCCCTTCACGAGTCGCCAATTTTTGCAATGAGTCGCGTAGAGCAGAGGCATTAAGACCGTTATTTGTTGCCATGATCAACGTCCTCCAACAGTAATTGAGTCCACTTTGATGTGGGGTTGACCAACGGTGACGAAAATACTTCCACTTACAGATCCGCAAAAACCAGCGGCCAACTCAAGATCATCGGCACACATCGAAATTCTCGGCATGACCTCTTTGGCGTCACCAATAAGAGTTGCTCCTTTCACAGGTTTCGTGAGTTCGCCATTTTCAATGAGATATCCTTCCTCAACTGAAAAATTAAATTGACCTGTTGGGCCAACACTTCCGCCGCCCATCGCCTTGCAATACAAACCACGATCGACAGAAGCAAGTAGATCTTTTGGTTTGTGAGGACCAGCGGCAATGAATGTGTTTCTCATCCGACTTGCCGCTGCAAATGCATGGCTTTGTCGACGTCCACTTCCCGTTCGTTGATGACCGGTGCGAAGTTCGCCAGCCCGATCACTGATGAATCGCTGAAGAATTCCATCCTTGATCAAAACCGTGCGTTGAGGTTCCATGCCTTCGTCATCCATCGATAACGATCCGAATGCTCCTCCGCTCAGACCCTCGTCGACAGCTGTGACAGATGGGTGCGCGATCAGCGAACCAACTTGATCCGCAAACGGTGTTGTACCCCGTTCAATTTGGGTGGTTTCGAGTAGATGACCACACGCTTCATGGAAAATTACACCTCCAAAACGATTGGCTAATACAACTGGCATTTGCCCAGCGTCAACATAATCAGCGCGCAGCATTGTTCCTGCACTTTCACAAACTTCCGCCGCACTCGTTTGCACATTCCATTGCAAAAGATCATCGGGTCGATCTGTGCTGCCGTAACGACGACCAACGCTCGAACGATGATCACCATCAGCCGCTAAAACCGACAGGCCCGTGGATTGATGAAGTCGTATGTCGCGAGCAAACGTGCCATCTGAAGCGGCGACCAAGACCTCTTGCCAATCCCGCGAGTAGCTGCCGCGTCGCACCTGAAGATGTTGCCCGATTCGTTCGAGCTCGTTTGTTCCTTCTAAAAGTCGCTGACTGGCACTCACCAGGGTGGGACACCGACTCAGCCAATCGTTTTTGGTAACACCATGATCGATCAGTGAATCCAAACCATTGAAACGGTCATCACTGCTGGAGAGCGAATTCACCTCAAGCCCAAGCATGGCCAGAGCTTGATCGAGTGCGCGGGTTAATCCGTCCTGAGTTAGATCATTGGTGCTGACAAATCCATCTCTCCCTCCACGAAAAACGCGTAATCCTGCACCCTTGGCGAATGAGGGATTCACACTGGTGATTTGATCCTGTTCGGCTAATACACCGACATGATTTGTTCGTTCAAGAAACACTTCAACGAGATCAGCTCCAGCTCCAGCACCGCGGTTGAGAAGGGTCTCAAGAAGATCCTTCCAGTGGTTTGAAAAAACGTCAGTCAATTGATCGAAGTAATGGTGCCGAAAAACGGTGGAGATTCAGCGCACTGCAGGCTGATATTTGGAACTATCAATGGCCGGCATCAAGAAGAGCTTTGCCATCTCAGCACCATTGGCAACCCAGTAGGGGAGTTTACGAATCAATTTGATCGGTGCTGGTGAATCACTTGCATCGGCAGCATTCAGTGCTGCATTGTTATTCACTAACCGCTCGAGACGAATCCAAAACTTCTTGTTATTCACGTCAAGAACGACTGGGAACACTCTTGCTGATGTGTCATTCGTTTTTTCGATCACCATTTTGTCGTAAGTCCGGGCGTCTAAGCCAAGTGACTCATAAAACTCCTTTCGTGCAACGTCCCTGACGTACATCGTGGCGAAGACGGCCAATAAGAAAAATCTGCACCACAACTTGGCAACGGGGCCACGAACAGTATCGGGTTGAGCTTTCATTAGTGCGTCGAAGAAATCTCCATGACGATTTTCGTCTTGGCACCAGTTTTCGAAGAAATTAAAGATTGGGAAAATTTTGCTATCCGGGTTTTTCTCGAGATGACGGAAAATAGCGATATATCGCCAATATCCAATCTTTTCAGAAAGATAGGTAGCGTAAAAGATAAACTTAGGTTTAAAGAAGGTGTAATTTTTGCTTGCGGTTAAGAATCCAAGGTCGAGTTGCATTCCAAAATCGCTCATCGATTTATTTAAAAATCCTGCATGGCGAGCTTCATCACGGGCCATGTGACCAAAACATTCAGCCAGCAAAGGATTGGTTGTTTTGATTCGACGGCTTAATTCTTTGTAGAGCAAGAACCCAGAGAACTCAGATGTGCAACTTTGCTCAAGGAATTCAACAAATACTTTTCGCGTTTCAGGGTCAAGTTTGTCCGCAGCCCCATCAAATTCCTCATTTCGGACAAAATGGTGTCGGTTGTAATCTTTCCGAAATTCTTCACATATAGCTTCCAATTCCGCTTCGTTGGGACGCAGGTCCATGGCCGCCATGGCCTCGAAATCTGTGGTGTAAAAGCGTGGCGTCAGGATCGTGTCCTTGACAGGATCCTTTGTTGAAACGGCACTTTCAGCCGTCTGGTTAGCCACTGCGGTGGGAGGGACCATCGGCTCCAATAACGCGATCTCTCCAATGTAGGCGTGTCAGCGCATGAAGGGGGTGCACATGACTTGTGGCTTAATTACTCCCCAACCATTTCTGCCCGTTTAATCGCTGCAACAGGCGGGATACAAGCAAGGGCAGCGACATCCGCCTCTCGTCGATGAGGAAGCTCTCCAACAAGGTGGGATCACTGCCGGGATCTGCCAAGGCAATCACCTTGCCACTGTTGATGTCTTCCTTTGCAAAACAAAGCCAAAATCTGCGTCCACCAGGGAGATCGCCCACAACCATCGGACAACGACCGCCAACAACAGGTCGATCACCTTCAACGCGTTCGAGACGATCGGCCGTGATGCCATTTTCTGACAGCTGTTTTGCCACCGCAGGCAAAAACAACGTGTCGATGAACTCCGGAAAGGGTTTGTCCTCCGGTTTCGGTGGTTTTGGCTTGGCAGCTGGTTTGTTTGCTGGCGCTTCGCTCACCGGATCGCAATCACTTCGGTAACTGTACGCAGATCCACTGACTCTCTACCAGTCGCGATTTGGATCATCTCCCCAATCAGACGCTTCACTTCCTGAGGACTCTGGGACAGGTGGGGCGGAAACAGCTCGGGGAACAGGCCCTCTGACGGCTTGAACTGATTCCGTATCGGCTGAATCTCGAGATGTCTTGTGGGGAGCCCCACGTTTGATGATGCGATACGTCACGGCCACTGTTGGAGCTGGATCGCGCAGATCGCGTTGGGGCGGAGCGGGAATGGAATTGTGTTGACCAACGTCATCCTCTTGCCGATTAGACGGGGCAGGAGGCTCATAAGACCGATGCAGACGTCGTCGCAACGGCTGCTGTGATGGCATCAAAAACAGTGCACTCGAAGCTGCAAGAGCTGCCGAACCGGTTGCGGCAAGAACAGTCCAAGCGCCAAGTGGGGCTTCTGGAGATGACCAACCCAATAAATGCAGACGGGTTGGTTCACCACGGTGAAGAGCCGACAGCACCAGAACAACCAAAAGGGGCAGCAAACTCGGGATCAGCAGAACTCGCTGGAGAAGCTTCATTGAATCGGCCCAGTCCAGCGCTGAAGTGGAGCCAAGTCTTCGTCTAAGCCATCAAACAAACGAACGACCAGAAAGTCCACCATGTCGTCCAACGATTTTGGTTGGGTGTACCAAGCAGGAGTTGGCGGGGCAATCGTGGCTCCGGCCTCCGCTAAGGCAGTGAGATTGCGTAGGTGAATCAGATTCCAAGGAGTTTCTCTTGGAGCAATCACAAGGGGACGCCGTTCTTTGAGATGAACATCGGCACATCGTTCAATCAAATCTGTGGCAATGCCAGCATTAATTCGTCCAACAGTTCCCATGCTGCAAGGAACAATCACCATGGCTTTCGTTCGGTAACTTCCACTGGCGATCGACGAACTTTGATCATTCCATCGATGGCAAATGAGCTCGCCATCCTCAACCTTTAGACGTTCTCTCCAAAAAGGAATTTGTTGTTCTGGATCGACTGGGATCGAAAGTCCTTGCTCAGCGCGAAATACTTCATGTGCTCCGCGACTTAGCACTAAATGAACTTTCCGATCATTCGCCAAGAGAAGCTGAAGTGCTCGTTCAGCCAGTGGTTGTGCCGATGCACCAGTAACAGCGAGAACATAAGGATGCATAGATTATTGGTTGTCGAATGGGATCGATGCAGATTGAGGAATTTCTCCTTGATCCGTTGATTTGTCAAAGAACACAGGATCAACCTCAAGATCAATTTGGTTGCGTAAAACATCCACCTTGATCACACGGACTTGAACCGTATCTCCAAGTTGATAGACACGCTTGTTTTTCCGACCAACGAGACGATTTTGTCGTGAACGATATTCGTACCAATCATCGTTTAGTGAGCTGACGTGTACCAAACCTTCCACACGACTTTCGCCAACTTCGACAAAAAATCCATAGCTTTGAACCCCACTGATTCGACCATCTGTTGTTAATCCCACCAAAGGCTGAGCAGCACGGGCCTGAACCATGGATAACAGATCTTTTTCAAGCTCCAAGACTTGCCGCCGGCGCCCATTCAACCGTTGGACTAAACGATCGCTAACCAAAGATTTCAGTTTGTCGTTTTGACTTCCGGTGAATAAAGCCCAGCTGAGATTTTGTTCGCAACCTTGACGGCCAAGCATCAATCTCTCTTTTTGGCGCACTGTTGGTCGATCTTTACCGTCTAGGAGCAAAGACACCAAGATCTGTTGATTCACCAGATGCGCATAACTCATCGTGGCGCAACACCATGGCGTTGAAGGGATTTTTTGGAGGATTTCATCAGGCGCATGACCAGGATCCCCTAAGGAATCTTCAGGCAAAGTTTGCTCTGCATCGAGGGGAGCAGACGTTGGGACAACAGCCACAAAATTGAGTGCCGGCAAGGCATGGCTGAGTTGTTGTTCGAGCACCCTTCGATGCGGTGACTCAGTAAACACTCCGATTAACTCCTGCGCAGAAGGACTCCCTTCCTCATCCAATTCCAAGGGCAACTCAAGTGCAATGGCACTTTTGGCTACATCAGTGAGGGGCGATGGATCTGGATCTCCTGTTTGTGTTGTGATGCCTGGAAGTTTCAGTGCTTCACGATGCAGTTGCCAGGCACGATCTGCAGCGCGAATCAAGGGCTGAAGGAGAGAATGAGGATCTGAAGAAACTGGTGCGTCAATCCAGCGATGGCGCAAGCTAATCGGATCTGCCCAACGCAAATCGGCCAAGCTTTCTAATTGCGGTGGAGATAGGTCCAACTGAACGAAACCTTGAGACTGCTCATTCTTCCTCAAGCAACTTTCACAAAAGCGCAGCGTCTCAAGTTGACCTAAATGATCTTTGATCCCTTTAAGCGCTGCCGGAATGCTTCGCGATTTGGGTTTGCGTTCATCAAGGGCTTTTAGTTGTGCAACCCCAATGAAAGCCGCCGGCTTGACCGTTGAAAGACTGAATTCCCAATCAGTTAGTACACCCTCTTGGGATATATCCATACGTACGGTCACGGCTTCAGCCTCTTCACCAGGTACGAAGTTGGTTATGGCGTTGAGCGAAGGTTGGAGCAATGGTTGCCAATTTTCTCCGAGACAAAGGGCCTCCATCCGTTCTCTCAACCAGAGGTCCAGAGCATTGCTCCCGATGATGCGCTCTGCAACAGCAGGAGCATGCAACCAAAGCCGACAACCTCCATCACGCGCTTCCACATGAACAGCTGGAAGCCCAGGTGCGCTGGAATCAGTCCAACTTCTCAACAACAAAGCGGGTTGAGCTGTGAAGTCGACACGACCTTTCGCTGCAGGAGCCTTGCCAGAGCCACGGGGTGGCGAGGGACGTTGGTGAAGTCCTGCTTTGGTTAAAAGAAGATCGCGATCCGCGGCTGGGCCACCATTCAGAGGAAGCGGACGGACCACTTGACCCATGGCCGGATGTTGAGCAATTGGATAGCGATCGACAAGAACCTCAACGACTGCAGTGGGCTCCTCACTCGACAAATGTTCCGTCGCTGTATCCGGCAGTCGGATGGTGGTGAGCATCCGATCGTCCAGTGGAACGGCAAACAATTGATCGTCTCGACGTTCAACCTGTCCAAGAAGTGAAGTAGTGGAACGCTCCAAAATGCACTGCACACCTCCTTCCGGAGAACGACGACGACCCCCTTCCCGCGTAATTCTTACAAGAACTCGATCGCCGTTCCAGGCATGATTGAGTTGATGATCTCGGATATAAATATCGTCGCCGCCATCATCTCGAATCGCAAAACAAAATCCCTTACTGCTACATCGAAGTCGGGCATCAATCAATTCATCGTTTCGAGAAAGTGCAACAACATCTCCATCGCGACGAGTCAGAACTCCCATTTTTGAGAGGGCATCAATCGCTATGTCCAAAGATTTCTTATCTGATTGATTCGTCAGCTTCAGTATTTTGGCAACGACAGCTGTCTCAACCGAATCAGTGGAGGACAACTGGTCGAGTAGATCGGCGACCGTGAATTTCATCGATATAGAGGCAGAAACCGGTTAACAGAACCGGGGGAAAAGATGGAGCGGCTGACGAATCCGTCAAACCTGCAGAGAACCCCACCTGCCAATCAGTTTAAGAGTTCGACTGATCGGTTTCGTCGGACTCCTTCTCTTGATCTCGCAGTAACGGCCAAAGAAGACGCGATCCAATCACTAAAAAGCCAAGGGAGGCTACGAGTTGCAGTAGGTCACTGGGAATCACAGTGGCGACAGAACCACCGGCAAGCGCTCCTAACAAACTCGCCAAAACAAGAGCTGAAGACGAACCAAGAAACACCGCCAGTGGACGATCGGATGTGCCACTGATCGCAACCGTTGCTAGCTGGGTTTTGTCACCCAGTTCCGCGAGAAAAACGGTGACGAATGTGGAAAGGAGGAGAGCAAAATCCATGGCTTAAGCCTGGGATCCGATAACAAGAAGTGATCGGCTGGCTTGGAGTCCAAGCCACAGACCAAGGCAAACCATGAGCACGCCGGCCATCAATTCAAGGCGTTCTGGGGGCAGAGTTTTGGCGAGCCATTGACCAACCAAGACACCAACAAGGCTTGAGCAGATCAACGCCAGCGCTGCTCCAAGAAAAACAAGGCCAGGCGAACCGGACTGAGCCGACAACAAAAGCGTGGCGAGCTGTGTTTTGTCTCCAAGCTCGGCAAGAAAAACAGTTGTGAAGGTGCTGAATAAAACAGCGACGAAGCCAGGGCGTCCAGAAGTTATTTCACCTGGCTCAGTCATGTCGGTCAACTTCCGTTCGTTGGGCACGATCAAACCTACGCATTACGCCACTCCGTCCGCCATAGGTGGCGCGGATTTGTTGTCTGCAACAGGAAATAGCAAATGAATCCAATTCATCTGGGGGGACGTCAAACAATGTTCCCAACTCACTGACGCGACAAAAATCAGGACGCTCGGCATAAATAGTGCAGCGTTGTCCCCCACTGTCGTAATGGATGCACCATCCATCATCTCCAACCATGGATAGATAGGTCGTTCGCTGCTCTTCGCTGAGAGCCGCGAGTGCTTCACCTCGTTCTTCGGGGCAAAGCCTGCAGCAGGCTCCGCAATGATGGATGCAGCGCCACGATGGGGATTGCTTGTTCATGGGTGTGGCTGTGACAAGCCATCACAGTCAAAATGAAAGAGTGTCCGGCTTCGGTCGAATGCCCCGTAGCCTGGTGCTACACCTGTCGTTGGAACGCACGCATTCGCCATGGGCTTCGATTTCCACCTGATCGCCAACTTCGCCGCCCTCGCCCTCATCGCTCTTGCAGGTCCAGCGGTTGTCTTCATCCTCTTCTACCGCCGAGGAGCGCTCTGAACAAGGTGAGGTTAAGGACGAAGTCCTAGGCCTAAAACAGCCTCTTCAAGCAACTGACTCACCCTTGAATCCTTAGCAAGCTCATCGTTGCTAACGAGCGATAGGTTGTCGTCGATTGCAGCTTGCAATGATTGCCCATCACTGTTGGTGAGGGTGAATGTTGAGCTTGAAATCTGCTTCGCCACATAATTTCTTCGACCCCGTTGGAGCATCACAGAGTCGCTGTGCATTCGGATGGCCTTGATTTCCAACTGGAGCCTTTGCTCGCCCTGCCAGCGATTAACACTGATGCGGTAAGCCACATCACACTGATCTGGAACATGGCTAGCGGGATCCCATCGCCAGGCAATCGCCCTGCGCTCGGTTTTGGCTTGACGCAATCTCAGTGCCAGGTGCCCACCTTTTAGGTCACGCCTCTCTTCAACAGTGCAATCCCTGGACCAGAACAAGGGAACTTCATGGCCGATTCCAAAGGGGGCCAGTGATTGAAGAGATTTCCAGAGATCCCAATTCACTTCATCCAACCGGAGCAGCGCGTCGGGTTGGATGGGTAAACCCTGGCCTTGTTGTTTTAACCACGAATCAGCTTGATCACACAGCAGTTCATGGAGGGCATGAACATTCTCGGCTCGGACAGTGAAACCTCCTGCTGCTGGATGCCCACCAAATCGTTCTAAAAGCGTGGCGCAGTGATTCAACGCTTGATCAACGGCAAAGCCGCGGGGCGATCGCACCGAAGCACGCATGAGTCCCTCTCCATCGCCGGCAAGCAGGGCAGCTGGTCGGTGATACCTCTCCACCAAACGAGCAGCAACAATGCCGATCACGCCGTGGTGCCAGTGACTCTGGGCCAAGAGAAGAAATGAGGGCAACTGATCGGAAGATTCGGCTTCGACCAAAGCAACAGCCTCTGCCTCTATGGCATCGCAAAGATCACGTCGTTGACGGTTGAAATCATCACAACGTCTGGCCAACGCCATGGCTGTTGTTGGTTCTTCGGCGGTCAACAACTCCACAACGAGTCGGGGTTCACCCAAGCGCCCAACTGCGTTGATGCGTGGGGCGAGCTGAAAACCAATGTCGTCTGCAGTGAGTGGGTGCTCCCCCAAGCCGGCAAGCCGTTGAAGTGCTTGTAAGCCGAAGCATTCAGTGCGATGAAGTTGATTGAGTCCCTCTAGCAACCACGCACGGTTGGCACCGATGAGTGGAGCCATATCGGCGACGGTGCCAACGCAGAAGAGATCTCGGGCTGAACAGATGGCTTCAGGTTGATTCAGTTGTTCAGCAACGGCTCGCGCCAACACGTAGGCCAACCCCACGCCTGCCAAGCCTCGATAGGGAGACCCATCGGGTGTTGTCGCCGGGTGGATCAGGGCAGTCATCGGCGCTGGTTTGTCCGGAATGGTGTGATGGTCCGTCACGATCACTTCCATTCCCAAATCTGCGGCACGTCGGAGTGCAGCAGATGCGGCAACACCGTTGTCCACGGTGACGAGAATTTTGACGCCATCGCGGTGCTGTCGATCAACCATGGACGGATTGAGCCCATAGCCCTCTTCCATGCGAGAGGGGATCGCTGCCCTTGGAGCAGCTCCTAAGGGCCCAAGGGCACGCAACAGCAACGCGGTGCTGGTCATTCCATCGGCGTCATAGTCGCCGCAGATCGCCACGGCTTCGTTGTTCTGACACGCTTCGACCAAGCGATTCGTTGCTTTTTTTAGATCGGGAAAATGAAGTTCTGCCTCCGGCAGTGATGTTGGGATCAGAAATTGTTTGGCTTCTTCGACTGAACGAAATCCACGACGTCGCAATAGGGCACGAAGTGGTAGCGGGAGTTCAAGCCCTGGCAATGGGTCTGGATCGACCACTGCTGGTAGGGACCAACACCAATTCGGGGGATCTACTGGCAATGCTGCGGTGACCTTGAGCAGGATGATTGCTGCATTGTGCCCTCGGCTTAGCGATCGATGACTGCTCTGAGAGCTGTGTTCTGGGATGTAGACGGCACCCTTGCTGACACGGAGATGGAGGGACATCGTCCAGCTTTTAATCAGGCTTTTCGTGATTTGGGGCTGCCATTTCATTGGAACAAGGAGCTGTATTCCGAACTCCTATCCATTGCCGGGGGCATTCCTCGCGTAGCGATCTATGCGAAGGATCAGGGGATCAGCCTCACAGAACACCAGCTGAACCGCTTACGGGATGTGAAACGCGAGCATTATTTTTCCCGTGTTCGTGAAGGCCATGTGCGGTGGCGAACAGGCGTCGTTCGTCTTGTGAACGAATTGCACAATCACGATGTCCAGCAATGGATCGTGACCTCCAGTGGAGGGCCTTCTGTTCAGGCACTGCTTCATCAAGCCAAAGGAGTCCTCCCGGATTTCGATGGCGTGGTGACATCAGACGATGTAGCCAGAGGAAAACCCAGTTCAGATGGTTACTGTTTGGCACTCAAGCGCAGTGGAGTTGACTCGAGCTGTGGCATAGCAATCGAAGATTCAGCCGTAGGTCTTAAGGCAGCGACAGCTGCTGGCTTGGCATGTGTGTTGACCCCGTCTCCTTGGGATCGGGATCTTGTGGACAGATGTCATCTCGCCACTGCCGTTCTGAACCACCTTGGAGACCAGAACAATCCATCCCTGCTTCAGCAGGGCCCCCCTTGCCTGGATGGAATGGTGACGCTGAACTACATGGAATCGTTGTTGTCTCACTCACGTCCATGAGCACGCTGCAGCGCACTCGTTTGGCGGCACTTCAACGCACTGTTGGCCAACAGCTCAAAGCCAGTTTTGGCGGACCATGGTGGAGACGAAGTTCTCGAATTCTGTTGTTACTGGCTGGCTTCTTTATCGGTAGCAATCTCACGGTGCACCTCGATAACGCCACAGGAGCTCGCACGTTTAGTGCCTTTTTTGCCTTACTCGCTTGTGAGTTGCTCGTCCTAATGCGTCGACGATCTCCCTGGTTGGATTACCTCAGATTGGGATTCATTTACGCCGTTGTATTGGAGGCCTTCAAGGTTGGATCCTGAAGGTCGTCAGCTCATTTCTGCGGAAGATCAGGGCAAATTGCTCCGTTTTCTGGGAATTGATGATCCTCATCAGTGGCGGCAGTCCTGGATTAGCCAACTCATCAATCTCGAACTCGAGGCCTGGCATCCAAACAGCAGTGCTGACTGGCTGTGGTCCCTTGGAATTCCGTTGTTGAGCCTGGCCCGTGAGTATCAGGGCCGCAAGACATTAGTTGGCTTGAGTGCGCTTCCAGGTTGCGGGAAGTCGAGTTTGGGTCATTGGCTTGAAACAGCTGCGCACAATTTGGGTTTATCTCTGCAGGTGGTCTCAATTGACGACTTTTATTTTCCTGCCGAACAACTTGAACGTTCGATGCAAGGCAATCCTTGGGGTGTGCCGCGTGCTTTGCCTGGGAGTCACGACTTGAAACTGCTGCAATGCACCCTTGAAGATTGGCGAAACGGGCTCCCCGTCCAATGTCCTCGTTTTGACAAGGCCTTGCGGAATGGACGGGGTGATCGCTCGGGTTGGCGTACTTGCGATGCAGATCTCCTTGTTCTCGAAGGCTGGTTTGTGGGCTGCCCAGCGGGATACGAACCCACCATGCAGGAGGAGGGGCTAAATCCACCTCTCACCCGGAGTGAAATGGCCTACCGGAGAAAGATTGAGGAGATCCTGCAGCGCTATCAACCCATCTGGCATCAACTTGATCAGCTTTGGCAACTTCGTGCCACTGACCATCAATCACCTCAGCTTTGGAAACGGCAACAAGAAGATGCCATGCGGACGGCTCGAGGAAGCTCCCTTAACGGGAGCGCTCTGGATGGGTTCATCAGAATGATTTTGAGTGCGATCCCCTCAGAAACCATCCAAAACATTCCTGCTGATGTTGTTTTCGACGTGGATCCGAATCGTGATCTGACCCGAATCCGTCTGAATCGTGCCTCTTAGGCCTCGGCTTCGTCTGTATCGCTAACGGGGTACACGAATCCTTGAGCACGGCCGCTCAGAACTGACTTACCGATCGACATGGCGCGCTTTGCGGCTACCGCAGCTTTCCCTTTCCAAGTGGCACTGCGCTGATTGCGCTTGGCTTTCGATGTTTTCTTCTTCGGAACGGCCATCGCGGCTTGGAGATCGTCAAAAAATGATTCTCTCGCTTGAAGAGGCCTTGCGTCAAATCGCTAGGCTCATTTCAGCATTGTGTTGTTGTGGCTCCAGGTTCGAAGCAGTCATCCGATTCACCTGCTAGCCAGCAGGGACCAGAACCGTTCTTCCAAAAATTATGGAAGAAAGAGGAAGGCGTCAGCTATTCGACGCTGCTGAGGGATATCGACAATAAAAAAATTAAGCAATTGGATCTCGTCCCCGCGCGACGGGAAGTTCGAGTTGTGTACGACGACGGACGCAAAGTGAGCGTTCCGATTTTTCCGAATGACGACCGCATCCTGCGTGCCGCTGAAAGCTCTGATACTCCCTTAACGGTGGTGGATGGTCGGCGCGAACAGGCGAATAAGGATCTCGCCGGCACCCTGTTGGTGGTGCTGCTTGTAGTGATCGGATTGTCATTATTGCTGCGTCGTTCAGCCCAAATGGCCAACCGCGCCCTTGGGTTTGGTCGTAGCAAGCCACGGTTAAAACCGCAGGAAGACCTGCAAGTTCGTTTCGAAGACGTGGAAGGCATCAATGATGCGCGTCAAGACCATTTTGCAGACCAATTTCATGAAACCGGTCAACGATGACGCGGCTTTTGGCCGAAAAAGCAAGCATCGACCCATTGCCATGATGCGCCGGTTGCCGGTCAAAGGGCAGGGTGACATAAAATTCAATGGCGTCAGGTGCCGCCTGTGGAGCGTAGGCCAGGTAAACCGGATCGCTCTCAACACGGACCAGTGCCAGAGGTTCGAGAAGTGCGTCATAGAAACGGCCTGCCCGCTCAAGATCATTGGTTCCCACCATAACATAGCCGATCATTTACCGCCCCCCCTTATGTCTGGTCCCGATGTCTGGTCCCGCGATTTACCGCTGGCTGGTCTCATAGTTTGGATTCTGCCAGACAGCGACATCAAGCGGCGGAAGCGGCGGGGCGCCAAGAATGGCGTCGC